>Ga0315905_10000097_pt1 | contig 89880 bp, 87 predicted proteins | sample LakEriMetagenome_5_FD_203522 | JGI IMG/M metagenome (GOLD analysis project Ga0315905, IMG submission 203522) | Freshwater fungal communities from buoy surface, Lake Erie, Ohio, United States - Buoy 4 MA121 | ecosystem: Environmental > Aquatic > Freshwater > Lake | place: USA: Lake Erie, Ohio...
CGTTCTTGTGCCGGCCGATGGCGATCATGTCGCCACCATCGGCGAGAATCGCAAAATGCTGATCTTCAAACTTGCCGAGATCCCTGAAATGGCGCGCGGCAAGGGCGTGAAGCTGCAAAAATACAAGGATGCAGGCATTGCCGATGCGCGTGTCTTCACCCTGAAAGAAGGGCTTTCCTGGACGGATTCAGCGGGGCGCAATTTCATCGTGCCCAAAGTCGAGCTGAAGGACTGGATCGGCACAAGATCGGATGCCGGCCGTCTGCCGCCGAAGGGTTTCCCGAAAAACAACAAGTTCGGTTGAGCTTGTTTCCCTCTCCCCTCGGGAGAGGCGGGCGCAGGGAGATCGCGTCTTACTCGACGCGCTCCCAGCCGTTCATGCCAAGCCGCTCCTGCGGCAGGTAGCGCGCCTTATAGGCCATTTTGCGCGATCCCTCGACCCAATAGCCGAGATAGACATGCGGCAGGCCCAGTTTGCGCGCGCGCTCGATATGTTCGAGGATCATGAATGTTCCCAGCGATCTTTCCTGCTCGCCGACATCGTAGAAGGAATAGACCATCGACAGGCCGTCGACGAGAATGTCGCTCAGGCAGACGCCCATGAGCGGGCCTTCGCCGCGCCCTGTCAGGAAGGAATCAATATTGCGCCGACGATATTCGACAATGCGCGTATCGACATGGCTGTCTTCGATCATCATCGAATAATCGAGCACGCTCATATCGGCCATGCCGCCATCGGAATGGCGTGAATCGAGATAGGCACGAAAGAGCGAATATTGTTCCGATGTCGGCTCGGGCGTCCGCACATGGCCGATCAGATCGGCATTATCCTCAAGCACGCGTCGCATGTTGCGGGAGGGAACAAAGTCACGCACCTTCACGCGCACGGAAACGCAAGCACGGCATTCTTCACAGGCGGGCCTGTAGGCGATGGTCTGCGATCGGCGAAAGCCCGATTGTGTCAGCGTGTCATTGAGACCGCTGGCGCGCTTGCCGATGAGATGGGTAAAAACCTTCCGTTCTTCCCGGCCTTCAATGTAAGGGCAGGGGGCTGGAGAGGTTAGATAGAACTGCGGGGCGTCGCGCGGTTCTCTCGTCACGCAGGCAAATCTCCGATCGCAGCGGCGGGCTGCACCGCGCCTTTACTTTGATGCATCAGGCGCGGCGTGTCACGATGACGCCGGCGACAATATCGTGGAGACAGCGTTTTTCGCCCGAAAGAAGCGAAACCAGCAGGATGAGCGGGGTGAGAAAGCTCCAGCTGAGGTAAAACAGCACCGCATGGGCTGCAGCGATCAAGAAGGAGACGGGCCGCCCGTCCAGATGGCGCATTTCAAGATCCATGGCGCGCATGCCCGGTGTCGCCATGCGGGGGCCGGAAATCGACAGTCCGTTATAGAACAGGGCAATGGCCGGAAAGAGCGGCGGTATCAGGTACCAGGTCAGGCCGAAAGTGACGATGCCCAGCACAAGCAGAACCGTGACGAAGAGCGAGAAGAGGATGCCGATCGCCACGAGATCGAAAGCGAGCGCGATCATGCGCCGTGTCCGCACGCCTGCGAGCGCCTCTTGCGGCAGCCGCATCGGCCAGGTGATTGGGGTTCGCCCTGTATCGCTCACGATTGTCTCCATTCGATAGCCACCGGACAAAGATGTGGGGCGTCTGCCCCGTTCCAGCAAGCTCTCTCGAAGCGAAGATGCGCTCATGTCGCACTGGCGAAGGCCGGCGACCGGGGCTAGTTTCAGGTGGGGGCCGATTGCGAAGGAACGCAAATGGTCTGGTCGCTGGTTATCGGGCGCGTGGCTGGAACAGCCATTCGCATCCACATTACATTTTTGATCTTTCTCGCCTGGATCGGCTTTTCGGCCTTTCGACAGGGCGGTCGCGCGGAGGCACTGGAAAGCCTCCTCTTCATCTGCCTGCTCTTCCTGTGCGTGCTGCTGCATGAATTCGGTCACATATTCATGGCGCGACGTTTCGGGATCGCCACGCCCGATGTGACGCTGCTGCCGATTGGCGGCGTCGCCAGTCTGGAGCGCATTCCGGAAAAACCCTCGCAGGAATTGGCCGTCGCTCTTGCCGGCCCGGCCGTCAATGTCGTCATTGCGATTTTGCTGATCTTGTTGCTGGGTTCGCTTGCGCCGGCTGACATTACGCGCATCGAGGATCCCGGCCTTGGGCTTCTGGCGCGGCTGGCAAGCGCCAATATTTTTCTTGTGCTGTTCAATATGATCCCGGCCTTTCCGATGGATGGCGGGCGTGTGCTGCATGCGGTTCTTTCGATGCGGATCGGGCCGCAACGGGCCATGCAGATTGCCGCGCGCATCGGTCAGGGCTTTGCTTTTGTGCTGGGTTTCCTGGGTCTGTTCGGCAATCCTCTGCTGATCTTCATCGCCATTTTCGTTTACATTGCCGCGGCTGGCGAAGCGCAGGATGCGGAAATGCGCCATGCCTTTGCGGGCCTGCGCGTAGCCGATGCGATGGAGACGCGTTTTTCAACAATACCGGCGCATGCGAGCCTCGAAGAGGCCGTCGACATATTGCTGGCCACACCGCAGCATGAGTTTCCGGTGATCGATGCTTTCGACAAGCCGGTCGGGTTGATTATGCGCGAGGATATTATTGCAGCATTGAAATCCCGAGAGCGCCTGACGCGGGTGATCGATGTGGCGCGTGAGCCCAAAGAGGGCCTGCGCGATCGCATGCCGCTGCAGCAGGCGCTCGATGACATGCGCCGCAACGGTCATGCCGCATTCAGCGTCATCGATGAAGATGGAAAGCTCGTCGGCATGCTTACGCCGCAGAATGTGGCGGAGATGCTGATGATCCGGCAGGCGCGACCAGAATGGCGTTTTGGGCGGGTGTAGGACTCAGGACTTTTTCAGCTTCTCCGCCACCTGAATGGCGAAATAGGTGAGAATGCCATTGGCACCGGCGCGTTTGAAGGCCAGCAGGCTTTCCATCATTGCCTTGTCGGCATCGATCCAGCCATTTTGCGCCGCCGCCACGATCATCGCATATTCGCCTGACACTTGATAAGCGAAGGTCGGCACGGAGAAGGTTTCTTTCACGCGCCGCACAATGTCGAGATAGGGCATGCCCGGTTTCACCATGACCATATCCGCGCCCTCATCAATATCGAGGGCGACTTCGCGCAAGGCTTCGTCCGAATTGGCGGGATCCATCTGATAGGTGCGCTTGTCGCCGCGCAGCAGACCGCCCGATCCCACCGCATCGCGGAAAGGCCCATAAAAGGCGGAGGCATATTTGGCCGCATAGGCCATGATCTGCACGTGTTCGAAACCTTCCTCATCGAGGCCGGCGCGGATGGCGCCGATACGCCCGTCCATCATGTCGGATGGGGCAATCACATCCGCTCCGGCGCGCGCCTGATTGAGCGATTGTTTGACCAAGGCGCGCACGGTGGCGTCATTGGCAATTTCATCGCCCTGCATGAGCCCGTCATGGCCATGGCTTGTATAGGGGTCGAGTGCAACATCGGTGATCACGCCGATCTGCGGAACCTTTTCCTTGATCGCGCGCACGGCGCGGCAGACCAGATTGTCGGGATTGAAAGCCTCTGAGCCGCTCTCATTGCGCAATTCGTTTTTCGTATAGGGAAAGAGCGCAACAGCTGGAATGCCAAGTGCAGCGGCCTTTGCGCAGGCCGTCACCGCCTCGTCGATCGACAGGCGCTCGACGCCCGGCATGGAGGGGATTTTCTGCCGTACATTCTGGCCATCGACGATGAAGATCGGCCAGATCAGATCGTCGGCCGTGAGCACATTCTCGCGCACCAGGCGGCGCGCCCATTCCGTGCGGCGGTTGCGGCGAGGCCGGTGCGCCAGCATCATCCGGTCGGACGGATTGGTATCGGATGGTGCGGACATAGGCTTGGCTCCGGATCTTTCTTGCCCCGCTCCCGATTAGCACGGAAAAGCGGGCGTGCATAAGCCCCGCGTTGACCCCTGCATAAGGCCGGTCTATGCGTCAAAAGGCTGGGGCAGGAGCCCGGCCAAGCTGGATGAGCGATGAATCTGAACCATCCGTTCGATGAAAAGGCGAAAGGCGAGGTTATCCATCTGGGCGCCAGCGGCGGCTCGGCACGATGGGGCCTGTATCTCGTCATTTTTATGCGCCTGCTCGCGGCTTTGTGGCTTCTCCAGGGTTTGAACCATTGGCGGATGATCCTCTCCCCCGAGGGCGCAACGCTCGATGCCCTGCCGGCGCTGGCGGCCGGAACGATCGTCTTTTTCGCCGTGATCGATCTGGTGGCGGCCGTGGGCCTGTGGCTGGCCGTGCCTTGGGGCGGCGTTTTGTGGCTCTTCGCCATTGCCGCGCAAATGTTCCTGATCGGCTTTATGCCGGGGACCATCGAGGGCGGGCGTTTGATGCTGGCCCTCGATGTATCGCTCGTTGTCGCCTATTTCGTCTTGAGCTGGTACGCAGCCCAAGAGCGCGACGCGGTCTAGCTCCTTTGCATCATGAGCGGATCGGGCTGCGCCTTTACGCCTTCAGCCCGAAAAGCTCTTGTGCATTTTTATAGGCAATCTTCTCGCGCATCTCCTGCGGCATGTCGATTGACTCGAGCACTTCGATTGTCTCGCGGATGTAGCCCGGTCCTTTTTCAGGATCGAATGGACAATCGGAGGCGAAGAGCACCTTGTCCTGCCCATAAAAAGCAAGGCCGCAGTCCATTGCGCCACGCGCGCCAAAGGTCGCCGTGTCGGCGTAGAAGTCCTTGAAATAATCGAACGGACGCTTCTTGAGATTTTTCAGCACGACCGAATAATCCTCATCCGACGTGCGCTTGCCCAGCTGATCCCAGCCCGGCCCGACGCGACCTTCGAAATAAGGAACCATCGCGCCCAGATGATGCGCGACAATCTTCATATTCGGCAGTTTGTCCATCATGCCGGAGAAGACGATGCGCGCCATGGCGGCAGAGGTTTCATAGGGCCAGCCGAAGGTCCACCAGATTTCATATTTGGATTTGTCTTCGTTCTTGTAGTCGGTCATGTCCTGCCCGCGGCAGGGATGAATGAGGATCGGCTTGTTGCGCTTGGCGCAGACTTCGAGCACCCCGAAGAACTCGGGCTCATCGAGCGGGCGCCCGGCAATGTTGGAATAGATCTGCACACCATTGGCGCCATTGTCGAAGGCGCGCTCCAGCTCGCGCGCCGCATCGGGATGCGTCATGCAGACAGAGGCAGTATAGCCGGGAAAGCGATCGGGATATTTGGCGCAAAGTTCCGCCAGCCCATCATTGGCGATCTTCGACATTTCATGGCCGAGCTCAGGCGCATATTCCTCCAGCGGCGGCTGCGAAATGGAGAGCACCTGCGAATAATTCTTGTCCCGAAACATATCCATGACGCGCAGGCGTTCATCGAGATCATAGATGCAGGGAATGGCCCGCACGCGCTTGCCGATGGCCTGTTCAGTGCCGGGGATCGACAGCATTTTGTCGAAGAAGGCCTTGGGGAAGAAATGGTTGAAAGCGTCGATATATTGCACTGAGCGTTCCTCTCGATCTGGCGCAGCTCAAGGCCGCGTTCTGAATCGCGCATCAAACTAGGCGCGGATGGTGTGCCGGGCAACTGCGCGCCTTTGGCGGCAGCAGTTTTCCAACGTTGCGTCATGTCCGTTAAAGTTAAGCAAAGTCTTCCTTTTACAGATCATTCACTGCAACAGGTAAACTCATGATTCAGACTGTTATTTAAACTGCTCTTCATCGCGCATCCCTAGACTTCGCATATTGTCTGACCGGCCATTGCTTCGGTCGCGCTCATTGTACTTGTGGGGTTTCACGATGAACACCGTTCTCAAGAAGGAGACATTATCGCGCGCCGAGCGTCTGGGCGAGGTGCGGCCGGCCTATCTCGAGGCGCTGACGCTCGTTGAGCGCCTGCATCGCCGTCTGCTGGATGTCATCAAGGACGAATTCGACCGCCGTGGCCGCAGCGACATTAATGCGGTTCAGGCCTTGCTGCTCTACAATATCGGCGACAAGGAATTGACGGCCGGCGAGCTGCGCACGCGCGGTTATTATCTGGGCTCCAATGTCTCCTATAACGTGAAGAAGCTGGTCGAGATGCAATATCTCCATCATGCCCGCTCGCGTGTCGATCGTCGCGCCGTGCGCATCAGCCTGACGCAAAGAGGGCGGGAGGTGCATGATGTCGTCACCAGCCTCTATGAAAAGCATGTGCTGACGGTGGAGCAGATCGGCGGCATTTCGGGCGATGATTTTTCCCGCCTGAATGTGGCTTTGGCCCGGCTCGAGCGCTTCTGGACCGACCAGATCAGGTTCCGCCTCTGACCCCTGCGCGCCGGGACGGGACCGGACATGCCGAGGCGCCTGCGGGGCGCCTTTTGGCTTTTCTCGCCTGAGTGTGACCGATGTGCAGCTTGGCTGCCACAAAAAGGCCTTGCTGTTCTTTCTTTCTTTACCTCGTTCGTGTAGCGCTGGCGTTTCAGGCGGCAAGTAAATGCCTCGCCGATGCAGTGCCGGGCGGACCCGCAAGACCCTTTATGGGCGACGCCGCTCGTAGGGTGGAGCGCCATTGGGGTTGAGCCTCGACCGAGTTTGAAGACGCATTGGAGCCATTGTGAGCAAGTTGACCTCTTCCATTTCGCGCCGGGCCTTTGCCCGCGGCCTCACTTTTGGCCTGGCCGCCCTTGGGGCTGGTCGGTGCGGCTTGACGGAGGCTTTTGCCGCCCCGGCCGATCCCATGGCGGCTTTGTTCAGCGAACAGGCCGAATGGGTACAGAAATATGATGCGGACCCGCGCCTTGCCGTGCCGCGCACGACGACCCCCATTCTGTCCCAGCAGACGATTGCTGAGACTGAGCGCGCCATTGCACTCTATCAGGATCTGGCGGCTCGCGGCGGCTGGAACGGCGTTCCGGCCCAGACGATGAAACTGGGCAGCCGAAACAATGCCGTCGTGGCCTTGCGCCAGCGCCTCGTGGCCAGCGGCGATCTCGATTCGTCGGCGGGTGCATCCCCCGTGTTCGATTCTTATGTGGAAGCGGGCGTGAAGCGGTTTCAGGCCCGCCATGGCATTTCGCCGACCGGCGTTGTCGCTCAGCAGACGCTTGCTGCCCTGAATGTGCCGGCTCAGGTCCGCGCGCGCCAGTTGGAGATCAATCTGGTTCGCCTGCGTTCCTTCTCGAGCAATCTCGGCCACCGCCATGTGACGATGAATATTCCTGGCGCATCGGTGGAGACGGTCGAGGGCGGGCAGGTCGCAACCCATCATGCTGCAGGCGTGGGCAAGATCGATCGCCAATCGCCGGTCATGCAGGCGCGCGCTGTCGAGGTGAATTTCAATCCGTTCTGGACTGTCCCTGCATCGATCATCCGCAAGGATCTGATCCCCAAAATGCAGGCGGATCCGAACTACCTCACGGACAACCGCATCCGCGTTTACAATTCCGCCGGTGTGGAAGTGGCGCCGCGCGCGATCAACTGGAATTCGCTCGAAGCCACACAATACAAATTCCGGCAGGATCCTGGCGGCGACGTCAATTCGCTTGGTTTCGTGCGGATCAACATTCCAAACCCGCATGGCGTCTATATGCATGACACGCCGGCCAAGGGTATTTTCGGCGACGATTTCCGCTTCGTTTCCTCGGGCTGCGTGCGCGTGCAAAATGTCCGCGATTATGTCGCCTGGCTGCTCAAGGATACGCCGGGCTGGAGCCGCGACCAGATCGATGAGGCCATTCGCTCGGGCCAGCGCGTCGATGCGCGTCTCACGCAGGCCGTGCCGGTCTATTGGATCTATGTCACGGCCTGGGCCAATGACGGGCTGATCCAGTTCCGCGACGATATTTACCAGCGCGATGGTCTGGGCGCGTCAGCCGCTCTGGCCGCAGCCTCGGCCCGCGCCGATGAGCCGCAGGCAGGCGGCCTGCTCGAGCCCATGCCGCTCGCCGAAATCCCGCGGCGCTGATCCGCCGCTCACAAAGGCAAAGGCCCGTCCCACTCAGGGCGGGCCTTTTCCTTTGGCGGGGCAGCCGGATTCCGGTCGAAAGGCCATTCTGTCGTCTTTGCGTCACAGACGGACCATGCTAAGGCGGGTGCGTTTAGCGACCCGGCTTGGAACTATATGTTGCGTGCGCGGCCCCTCGGCCCGCCCATAGGTTCCATTTCCGGAAGATTGGAATGGCCGCCCAGGGTGGCCCAGACAGGAGCAGGGCGAATGTCCCAGACCGCGTACAAGCTCTCCAACTCCTTTTTCGGAGCGAGCCTTGCCGAGACCGATCCGGAAATCGCCCGCGCCATCGATCTTGAGCTGGGCCGCCAGCGCGACGAGATCGAGCTGATCGCATCCGAAAACATCGTCTCGCGCGCTGTGCTTGAAGCGCAGGGCTCGGTGATGACGAATAAATATGCCGAAGGCTATCCGGGCCGTCGCTATTATGGCGGCTGCCAGTTTGTCGATATTGCCGAAAATCTCGCTATCGAGCGCCTGACCAAGCTCTTCGGTTGCAAATTCGCCAATGTGCAGCCCAATTCCGGATCGCAGGCCAATCAGGCTGTATTCCTCGCGCTGCTGCAGCCGGGCGATATGTTTATGGGTCTCGATCTTGCCGCCGGCGGACATTTGACCCATGGCTCGACGGTCAACATGTCGGGCAAATGGTTCAAGGCCGTCAGCTATGGTGTGAACCCTGAGACGCAAATGCTCGATATGGAGCAGGTTGCGAAACTGGCGCGCGAACACAAGCCCAAGCTCATCATCGCCGGCGGTTCGGCCTATGCGCGTCATTGGGATTTCGCGGCCTTCCGCGCCATTGCCGATGAGATCGGCGCCTATTTCCTCGTCGATATGGCGCATTTCTCCGGCCTTGTTGCGGGCGGTGCGCATCCCTCGCCCATTCCCCATGCGCATGTCGTGACATCCACGACGCACAAGACTTTGCGCGGGCCGCGTGGCGGCATCATCCTCACGGATGATGAGGCGCTCGCGAAGAAGCTCAATTCAGCCATTTTCCCCGGCCTGCAGGGCGGCCCTTTGATGCATGTCATTGCCGCCAAGGCGGTGGCTTTCGGTGAGGCTTTGCTTCCTGAATTCAAGGTCTATGCGCAGCAGGTCGTCACCAATGCCAAGGCGCTTGCCGAGACATTGCGCAGCGGCGGTTTCGACATTGTGACGGGCGGCACTGACAATCATCTGATGCTCGTCGATCTGCGTCCGAAGAAGCTCAATGGCAAGATTTCGGAAGCAGCGCTTGGGCGCGCCCATATCACCTGCAACAAGAATGGCATTCCCTTCGATCCGGAAAAGCCGATGGTCACATCGGGCATTCGTCTGGGCACGCCGGCGGCAACATCGCGCGGATTCGGTGTGGCCGAATTCCAGAGTGTTGGAAAACTCATCATCGAGACGCTCGATGGCCTCGCCAAAAATGGCGAAGAGGGCAATGCGGCAGTCGAGGCTGCGGTGCGCGAGAAAGTCACGGTACTGACGCAGCGCTTTCCGATTTATCCCTGAGACGGATCACAATCATGCGCTGCCCCTATTGCGGAAGTCTCGATACTCAGGTGAAGGATTCGCGTCCCACCGAGGATTCGTCCGCAATTCGGCGGCGGCGCGTTTGCCCTGATTGTGCGGGGCGTTTCACCACTTTCGAGCGCGTGCAATTGCGCGAGCTGACAGTGGTGAAAAAATCGGGCCGTCGCGTCGCTTTCGATCGCGACAAGCTGATGCAATCCTTGTCTATCGCGCTGCGCAAGCGCCCCGTCGATCCCGAGCGCGTCGAGCGTATGGTCAATGGCATTGTGCGCCAGCTTGAAAGCCAGGGCGATGCCGATGTGCAGAGCGAACATATTGGCGAGCTGGTGATGGAAGGCCTGCGCGCGCTCGATTCCATCGCTTATGTGCGCTTTGCCTCCGTCTATAAAAATTTCCGCGAAGCCAGCGATTTTTCGACCATTATCGATGAACTGGCCGGCGAGGATGCAGATGTTGCCCCCAAGCGCAAAGCGTCTGATTCAGCATGAGTGCGCCCGCAGCGAGCGTATCCGACAAAGCTGACGAAAGATTCATGTCGGCGGCGATTGCCTTTGCGCGTCGCGGTCTTGGTTTGACTGCGCCCAATCCGGCGGTTGGATCCATTGTCGTCAAGGATGGCGTCATCATTGGTCGCGGCGCGACGCAGCCGGGCGGGCGTCCGCATGCAGAAACGGTTGCGCTTGCCGATGCGGGCGAGGCCGCACGCGGCGCCACGCTTTACGTCACGCTTGAACCCTGCAGCCATCACGGCAAGACCGGGCCCTGCGCCCATGCCATTGTCCAGGCGGGCATTGCGCGTGTTGTCTCAGCGATTGAAGATCCAGATCTGCGTGTGGCTGGGCGCGGCCATGATATTCTGCGCCAGGCCGGCATAGAGGTGGATGTTGGCGTTTGCGCTGAGGCAGCGCGGCGCGGCAATCTCGGCCATATTTTGCGTGTCACGCAGGGCCGACCGATGGTGACGCTGAAACTGGCCGAAACCGCAGATGGTTTTGCCGCAGCCGCCAATCCGCACGATCCGCGTCTGATGATTACCGGCATGGCCGCCAATCATTGCGTGCAAATCATGCGCGCCATGCATGATGCGATCATGATCGGCATTGGCACGGCTCTGGGCGATGATCCTCTTCTCACCGTGCGCCTGCCGGGCCTTGAAGCGCGCGCGCCTCTGCGTGTCGTCATCGATACGCATCTGCGCTTGCCCTTGCGCTCGCGCCTTGTTGCCACAGCGGGCGAACGGCCCTTGCTTGTCATTGCAGGCGAGGGCGCATCGGCCGATGCGCGCCGCACCTTGCAAGACAAAGGCGTGCTTGTCGAAATGGCGCCGCTGACGGGCGCCGGTCATGTCGATCTTGCTGCGGCGCTGCAAGTTTTGGGCGGGCGCGGCGTCACACGTGTCTTCAGCGAGGGCGGGCCGCAAGTGGCGGGTGCCCTCATTGGTGCTGGTCTTGCGGACGAAGTCGCCATGTTTCGCAGCGCCAAGCCGTTCGGGCGTGCGGGCCTTGCTGCGCTCGATTCCCGGTCGCGCGCTGTTCTTGGCGATCCGTCCCGCTACAGGCGCGTAAGTGAGAGAGAGGTCGGCGCCGACCTCCTGTCACGTTTCGAGAGGATTTTCTGATGTTCACCGGGCTTGTCAGCGACGTCGGCACCATTCGCTCTGTCGAGGCGCGCGGCGAATTGCGCCGCATTCGCATCGCCTGTTCCTATGATCCGAAGACAATCCTGCTCGGCGCCTCCATTGCCTGCTCCGGCCCCTGCCTCACGGCAGTGGAGATCGGAGAGGAGGGTGGCCGCACGTTTTTCGATATTGATGCGGCGGCGGAGACTCTGGCGCGCACGACGGTTGGCGCATGGGCTCCCGGCATGCGCGTCAATCTCGAGCGTTCGCTCAAGATCGGCGATGAGCTTGGCGGCCATATTGTCACCGGCCATGTCGATGGCGTTGCGCGCATTGTCGAGCGCCGCGATTTCGACGGCATGGCGCATTTCGACATTGAGGCACCGGCTGCACTGGCACGCTTCATTGCCGAGAAGGGATCTGTCTGTCTCGATGGCACGTCGCTGACGGTGAATAATGTCACCGGCAATCGTTTCACCATCCTTCTGATCCCCCATACGCTCGAGGTGACGACCTGGGGCGAGCGCAAGACGGGCGACCCGCTGAATATCGAGGTCGATCTGATGGCCCGTTACGCGGCCCGGCTGGTTGAGGCCAAGTAAGCCTGCCCTGTCGCGGCGGCTTGCCCTTCATCTTGTAGCGGGTTACTCAACGGCCCGCTGTTTCACATAGAGGACGTCCCATGGCCGAGGCGCGGCGCGAAGTTAAACCCATCAGCGGCGTGGCCGGCACGAGGCTCCTCGTGGTCGAGGCTCGTTTCTACGACGATATTGGCGAAATGCTGCTGGCCGGCGCGCGGCGCGCAGCCGCTGAAGCAGGTGCCTCTGTCGATCTTCTGTCGATGCCCGGAGCGCTCGAAATTCCAGCCGCCATTGCTATTGCCTGCGATGCGGCAAAGGCTGCGGGCAAGCCCTATGACGGCGCTGTGGCGCTGGGCTGCGTCATTCGTGGCGAAACCTATCATTTCGAAATTGTCGCGGGCGAAAGCTCGCGCGCGCTGATGGATTTGTCGGTCGCGCGGAAACTGCCGCTCGGCAATGGCATTCTCACGGTTGAGAACGAACATCAGGCGATTGTGCGCGCTGATCCGCAACAGGGCGACAAGGGCGGCGATGCGATGCGCGCTGCGCTCACGCTGGTGGCTCTGGTGCGCGCAGGAGAGCGTCAATAATGTCACGCGAGAACCGGGCTGCCTCACGTCTTGCAGCCACGCAGGCGCTCTATCAAATGGATGTTGCTGCCAAAGGCATCAACGAGATTCTGGCCGAATTCGAGACATTCTGGATCGGCAAGGAAATCGAGGGCGAGCAATACAAGCCTGCCGAAGTTGAATTCTTTCGCGATATTCTCAATGGCGTGCTCGATGCGCAGCTCGCCATCGACAGATTGATCGACACGACTCTTGCTGCCGGCTGGCCGCTGGCGCGCGTCGAGGCTGTCATGCGCGCCATTTTGCGTGCAGCGACTTATGAATTGCGCAAGCGCAAGGATATTCCAGCGCGCGTCGTCATCACCGAATATGTCGATGTCGCAGCCGCTTTTCTCGCGCGCGAGGAAACCGGCATGATCAATGCCGTGCTCGATAAAATCGCCCGCGAATTGCGGGCCGATGAATTTGAGGCGAAATAGGGGCGCAGATGACGAGCTCCGGCGAAGACAACCTGATCGAAAGGTTTTTCGCCCCGCTCGCCGGGCCTGACGGACTTGGTCTCAAGGATGATGCAGCACGCATCGCCTGCGCGCCTGCGCATGATCTGGTCATCACCTGCGATGCGCTGGTGGCAGGCGTGCATTTTTTCCCCGAAGATCCACCCAATGCCATTGCGGCAAAGGCTTTGCGCGTCAATCTTTCCGATCTCGCAGCCAAGGGCGCGCGCCCGCGCGGTTTTGTTCTGGCACTGGCTCTGCCTGTCTCGTCGAGCGGGCATGAGGATTGGCTTGCCTCTTTCTGTGAAGGATTGCGTGCCGATATTGCGGCTTACGATTGTGCGCTTCTGGGCGGTGATACAGTCAGCACGCCCGGTCCCTTGATGGTCTCGATCACCGCTTTCGGACTTGTGCCGTCTGGCTGCATGGTGGCGCGCACGGGCGCCCGCGCAGATGATCTTCTCTATGTCAGCGGCACGATCGGCGATGGCGCGCTGGGTCTGGCCCTTCGTCTTGGCAAGCTTCAACCTTTTGGCGGTTGCGAAGATTTGCTGGAGCGCTATCTGCGGCCCCAACCGCGCCTGTCTCTTGCCGCTCCTTTGCTGGATCACGCCAGCGGCGCGATGGACATATCCGACGGGCTTGTCGGCGACCTCACCAAAATGATGCGGGCATCGGGCGTCAGCGCAGAGGTCGATCTTGCAACCGTCCCCCTGTCGCAAGCGGCCATGGCGGCTGGTGGTGCGCTTCTGCCATGGCGCGATGTCGCTCTGACGGGCGGCGATGATTATGAAATTCTGGCCAGCGTCCCGCCCGCACAGGCTGCAGCCTTCGAATCCGCCGCCCAGCAGGCCGGAGTAGCCGTGACCCGGATCGGCCGGGTCGTTGCGGGTCAAGGCGAGCCCCTCTTTCGCGACAAGGATGGCATGGCGGTCAAATTCCAGCGCGGCTCTTTCAGTCATTTCTGATTGGGGGCAGGGGCGCTCTGTCCCGGTCGGCGCCCTTTACAAATCGCGCCGGCGGCCCGACCATTCAGCACGGCCCAACGATCAACAAGGGGAGGCAAGCATGGCGCGCGATTTCGAAGACTTCTGCTGGCGGGACATTGTCGACGAGGAAATCCTCGAGATTTACGAGCCCTATCGCCGCAAAACATTTGTCGGGCCAAAGCCCGCCATTCTCGCCATCGACCTTTACAACAAGGCTTATGAGGGCGGGAACCGGCCAGTGCGCGAGGTCAATCGCGAACATCCAGGCGCCTGTGGCGAAAATTCGTGGAAGGCGATCGAGCCGACCAAGCAGGTTTTTGCAGCTGCGCGCGCAGCCGGCATTCCTGTCATCTATTCGACGCGCCACGCCGATACGGCTGGTGTGAAATCCACCTTCCGCACCATGCGTGAAGAGCAGGAAGACCAATACGGCATCTATCACGAATTCACGCCCAAGCCTGGCGAGCTTGTCATCTACAAAGAGCGCGCCTCGGCCTTCTTCGGCACGCCGCTGGTCGCGCATCTGCGTTTGATGGGTGTTGAGAGCCTGATCATTTTCGGCGAGAGCACATCAGGATGCGTGCGTGCCTCAACGGTGGATGCTTATTCTTATGGCTTCCACAGCGTGCTGATCGAGGAATGCACCTATGATCGCTCCATGCTGAGCCACAAGGTCAATCTCTTCGATCTGCATCATAAATATTGCGATGTCATGCATGTCGAAGACGTGCTGGCGCATCTGCAGGGCATGAAGAAGTGACGGCCTGAAAGGCCGTCATTGCGAGGAGCCGAAAGCGACGCGGCAATCCAGAAAAGACTGGATTGCTTCGCGTCGCTCGCAGTGACGGGCCAAGGACCCGTCACTCTTGTTCGGTGCGAACCATCGGCACGAGGCCGAGCTTGTCGAAGACGGAGCTGCGGTGAGCTTCAGCGTAGCGCATGGCATTGAGATGAGCCGGCGTGCCATAGGGCAGGCGCGTCATGCGCTCATAGAGCGTTTCGATCCAGTGCAATTCACCCAAAATATCGGCCGGCGGCGTGCCGCGCGCCACCCAGGCTGAGGACCAGGTCTGATCCCAGGCCAAAGCATCCTCGGCACTGGTGCGGGCCGTCAGAAGGGCCTCGTGCTGGGGGTCGCCATATGCCAGAGCGGAGGCGCGCTCATAGCGGCGCAGGCGGATCACCGCATTCGCTATATCCCCTTCCGGATCGGGCCTTTGACGGGCCCATTCCAGACATTGCGCCAAGCTTTTCGCCGTCACCGCGGCTCTCCTTCATCTGTCAAAAGGGAATTTAGGGCGGCTTGCAGCGATAATCCAGCCGCTTGCATCTTGCTCTTCGGTTTGTGAGGGGTGAAACTCGGGGTGCAAGAGATCCGGTAAGGGTCCGGCACAGGGAGGTAAACATGGCCAGTCTCGATGTCGCTCACATCGATGAGCAGGATGATCCCCATACCCAGGTTTCGCGGTTGCCGCCCTTGCCACAGCCGCTCGACCCAATTCTGGCCGATTTGTTCGAAAACACCCGGAAAAATGGCGGGCATATTCTCAATCTCCACCGAGTGAGCGGCCATGCGCCGAAATTGACGCGTTCGAAACGTGCTTTCACTTATGCGCTGCGCAACGAATGTTCCGCGCCGCGGCTCTATCGCGAGATCGCCATTTGTCGCACGGCGATCAATGTCGATTGCGCCTATGAATTGCATCATCATCATCCGCTCGCGCTGCAGGCGGGCCTGTCGCAGGCCCAGTTCAATAGCTTGCGCCATTGGCGCGAGAAGAAAGACATGTTTGATGCCAAGCAATGCGCTCTTCTCGCTTATGTCGATGAAGTCACGCTCAACAAAGGCAACGTCGGGCAGGGCACGTTTGACGATCTGGCGCGCCATTTCTCGCCGCAGGGGATCGTCGAGATCACCTATAGTGCGACATCCTATTTCGCCAGCGGCCTGTTCATGAAAGCGCTGGCGATCGAGCCCGATCCGCCCCATCGCAAGGCGGCGCCCGGCAAATTCTGATATCAGCCGCGCCGCAGCCGCTGAACGATATCCTCGCCTGAGAGCGTGAAAAGAATATCGATGAAGGCCGTGCGAAAAGATGCGGGGCCCTTTGCGCCCTCGGCCGCCATGTCGCCAGCGATGGCATAGGCGGAAAGCGCGCTGCAACTGGCCGAAAAAGGCTCTGCGCCAAGGCCAAGAAAAGCCCCGCTATAGGCGCTCAAGGCGCAGCCGAGCGCTGTGACGCGCTCCATCAGCGGCGAGCCATTGGCCAGTCTCACAAGCCTTTGCCCATCGGTAATCAGATCGATGGCGCCGGTCGCGGCCACGGTGCACAGGCAATGCCGTGCCAGTTTGCGCGCGCTCGCCTCTGCCTCGTCGGCGGAATGGACATTGTCCATGCCCCGCGGCCCGCCGGCCTCCTGAGTCAGGCCGGCGATCCGGGCCAAAGCGATAATTTCCGAGCTATTGCCGCGAATGATCGCGGGGCGGTGGCGCAACAGGCGCAAAATGGTCTCATCGCGGAATTTCGTGCCACCGACCCCAACCGGATCGAGCACCCAGGGCACGCCATGGGTGCGCGCCGCGATTGTGGCCACTTCCATCGCCTCTGCGCCGGCCTGCGTCAGCGTTCCCGTATTGATGACCAAAGCGGCAACTTTGCGAATGAATTCCGGGCTTTCCTGCGGTGCATGGACCATGGCCGGGGCTGCCCCGGCGGCGAGCAGGACATTGGCCGCTATATCCATCGAGACCAGATTGGTGATGACCTGAACCAGAGGGCGGCTGGCGCGCACGCCGTCCAGCAGGCGCGCCGCTTCCGCTGCTATGTCATCATGCGTTCGGGCTGGCTCGTTCATGGGGTTCTTTTATCCCATTTTCCTCCCGGAATGAAAGAAATGGGGGCTGATATCCCATTGTCTATAAGCCCGCGCTGGCAAGATCCGGCATCTTGAGTATTGTGTACGCCGATCCGGCACATGACCGACCGGCTGAGTCGGTCGGGAGCGAGGCGCAAGACCTCGCCGGGCTCACGGATGCGAACAAGAATAACCAGACCTGCAGGTCAAACCGAGGGTGGACTATATGTGGCTAATCATTCTGGGCGGGCTCCTTTCCGTTGTTTACGGAGCCTATACAATTTCACAATTGATGAAGGCTGACGCCGGCAATGCGCGCATGCAGGAAATTGCTGCCGCCATTGCCGAAGGCGCACAGGCCTATTTGAACCGCCAATACGCAACCATCGGCTATGTCGGTGCGGCGCTCTTCATCATCATCGGTTTCCTCCTCAGCTGGCCAGTCGCCGTCGGCTTTCTGATCGGCGCTGTCCTCTCAGGTGCAGCCGGTTATATCGGCATGAATGTGTCGGTGCGTGCCAACGTCCGCACGGCGCAGGCGGCGTCGCAATCGCTCGCCTCCGGCCTCGACATTGCCTTCAAGGCAGGCGCGGTGACGGGCATGCTTGTGGCCGGTCTCGCCCTTCTCGGCGTGGCGGTTTATTTCGCGCTTCTCACAGGCCCGATGGGCTACAAGCCTGCCGATCGCACCGTGATCGACTCGCTGGTGGCGCTTGGCTTCGGCGCTTCGCTCATCTCGATCTTCGCCCGTCTGGGCGGCGGTATCTTCACCAAGGGCGCTGACGTTGGCGCCGATCTCGTCGGCAAGGTCGAAGCCGGCATTCCCGAAGACGATCCGCGCAATCCTGCGACCATCGCTGACAATGTCGGCGACAATGTTGGCGATTGCGCCGGCATGGCCGCCGATCTTTTCGAGACCTATGCGGTGACTGTCGTCGCCACAATGGTTCTCGGTGCGATCTTCTTTGCCGGCAAGGATGTGTTGCTCGCGACCATGATGTATCCGCTCGCCATTTGCGCGGCCTGCATTCTGACCTCGATCATCGGCACATTCTTCGTCAAGCTCGGCCCGTCGAACAATATTATGGGCGCGCTTTACAAGGGCCTTTGGGCGACGACTTTGCTTTCGGTCATCGGCCTGGGTGCTGCGACGAGCCTGACGGTGGGTTGGGGCAAGTTCGGCGAAGTCGCCGGCATGTCGATCACCGGCACGAACCTGTTCATCTGCGGACTGATCGGTCTTGCCGTGAACGGGCTCATCGTCTGGATCACCGAATATTACACCGGCACGGGCAAGCGTCCGGTCGTGTCGATCGCTCAGGCCTCCGTTACGGGGCATGGCACGAACGTCATTCAGGGCCTCGCGGTCTCGCTTGAATCGACGGCTCTGCCCGCTCTGGTCATCGTCGGCGGCATTATCTCGACCTATCAGCTCGCGGGCCTTTTCGGCACGGCGATCGCGGTCACGACCATGCTTGGTCTTGCCGGCATGATCGTCGCGCTCGATGCTTTCGGTCCGGTCACCGACAATGCCGGTGGCATTGCCGAAATGGCTGGCCTGCCGAAGGAAGTGCGTCATTCCACTGACGCGCTCGATGCGGTTGGCAATACGACGAAAGCGGTCACCAAGGGCTATGCGATCGGCTCAGCCGGTCTTGGCGCGCTGGTGCTCTTTGCTGCCTATACCAACGACCTTCAGGCCTTCATCAATGAGGGACGCCCCTATTTCAAGGATATCGGACAGGTCTCATTCGATCTTTCGAACCCTTATGTCGTGGCGGGCCTCATCTTCGGCGGTCTGATCCCTTATCTGTTCGGCGGCATTGCCATGACGGCAGTCGGTCGCGCAGCCGGTTCGGTCGTGGAAGAAGTGCGTCGGCAGTTCAAGGAAATGCCCGGCATCATGCAGGGCACGCAGCGTCCCGATTACGGTCGCGCCGTCGACATGCTGACCAAGGCCGCGATCAAGGAAATGATCATTCCTTCGCTGCTGCCGGTTCTCGCTCCGCTCGTCGCCTATTTCGGCGTGCTGGCGATTTCGGGTTCGAAGGCCAATGCTTTCGCAGCGCTCGGCGCATCTTTGCTGGGCGTGATCGTCAACGGCCTGTTTGTCGCGATCTCGATGACATCGGGCGGTGGCGCTTGGGATAATGCGAAGAAGAGCTTTGAGGACGGCTTCATCGACAAGGATGGCGTGAAGCATCTGAAGGGCTCTGAGGCGCATAAAGCCTCGGTGACCGGCGACACTGTCGGCGACCCCTACAAGGACACGGCGGGCCCCGCTGTGAACCCTGCGATCAAGATCACCAATATCGTCGCGCTCCTGCTGCTTGCAGTGCTCGCGCATTGATCTGTTGATCAAACGAAAAAAGAAGGGCGGGGATAACCCCGCCCTTTTTTGTTTGGAGCAGTGAAGCCGGCAAGAGCTGACCCATGGACAGCGCCACAAAAAGAAGCCGCCCTGAGAGGCGGCTTCTTTTTTGGTGCGCGGTCTGGCGCCTCAGAAGCGCAGCAGGCCTTTCAGCGCATTGCCGATGAAGCTTGGTTCCTGTCCGCTGGTCGGTGTTGTGCGTGAGACGAAGTCGATGACCTTGCCGTCTTCCATGCCGTAATTGGCGACGCGCTCGACGCGCTTGTTCTTGTTGAAATAGACCGCGACGACGCGCTGGTCGGTGACGCTCGGCGCCATGAACTGGACGGTCCGCGAGGTTTTCTGCGTGATGTAATACCAGGCATCGCCGCCGACAGTGGATGTGGTGGAGGGCGTGCCGAGAATGGTGAGAACCTGTTCGGCGGGAACCCCGACCTTCACCTGTTCGAGGGCACGCTGGTCCAGCACATATCCGTGCTGCACGGTGCCGTCATAGCCAAGGCAGCCGCCCAGCGAGAGGGCCAAAGCTGCGGCAAAAGCCACCCGCACGCTGCTACGACGATCAGATTTCACGCCCATCTGCCGCATCTCCGGGATTTTTCTTGCATCCGTCATCCGCGATGCCTAACCCCCGTGGTGAGGAAATGCAAGCAAGGCTAAGCCAGCCGGCATTTCCGCTCGAGACCAGGGAGCAACATCATGTTCGGCCTCTTCGGCCGCAATCAGAACCGTGCCTTGATCGACAAGCTTCACGGCGAGATCATGGCGGGCGTCCTTCATCCGGCGCTTTATCTGCATTGCGGGGTCCCCGATACTTTCGAGGGAAGGTTCGAAATGCTGGCTTTGCACGGCGCGCTGGTCGTGCGCCGGATCGAAAAACTGCCATCTCCCGGGCCGGATCTTGCCCAGGATCTGATGGACGGCATCTTCCGCCATCACGATGCGACGCTTCGTGAAATGGGTGTTGGCGACCTGGCCGTGCCCAAGCGCATGAAAAAACACGCGGAATCTTTCATGGGCCGGGCGTTTTCCTACGCCGGGGCGCTTGAAGGGGGCGGTGTGGAGGTCATGCGGCTGGCTCTGGCCCGCAATGTTTTTGGCGATGAGGCCAAGGCTGCTTCGCCCGAAGCCGAAAGACTGGCCAAATATGTATTGGCGATCGAGGAAAAGCTCGCCTCTTACGGAATTGAACATTTTTCAGCCGGAAAAATCGGTTTTCCGCCGCCTGAGACAGGAGGCCTGTGATGGCCCGCAAGCCGCCCCCCAAAGGCCCCAAACGGGCCCGTCCTGGCACTGATGAGGCGAGTGCGGCCCGCAAGCTTGCGTCGCCGCCATCGGGCCTGCCGCTCATGCCCAGACCCTTCAACGTCGAAGATATTCGCGACGACGGGAAATCGACGCTTGAGATCGAGGCGAGCGAAGCCGAGCGCGTCTTGCTGGCGCAAGCCTATGGGCTGCCGGCCATTGGCGCGCTCAAGGCCCGCTATCGCCTGGTGAAGCGCGGCAAATGCGTCTCCGTCACGGGCGAGATCCGGGCCCGGCTGACGCAGGTCTGCGTTGTCACGACCGATCCTTTCGAGAGCGATATTATCGAGCCCGTCGAGATCGAATATGCGCCCGAGAGCCTCGTCACCGAGGCATGGGAGCGCCTTGCTGAGGCTGAGTCGGCCAATCCCAATGCGCCGGCGCAGGAGCCCCCCGATGTGATCGTGGATGGCAAAATCGACCTCGGTGCGCTGACGGCGGAAGCTCTGGCCCTGGCTCTCGATCCTTACCCGAAAAAGCCGGGCGTCGCCTTTGTCGATGTCATGGAGCCGGAGGATCTGTCCGAATCCCCCTTTGCCGCGCTGGCGCGGCTCAAGGGGCAGGGCGGCCCCGAAGGCGGGAAAGTCTAAGGCAAGCTTGAGGATGGCCGTTTGCGTTCTGGCCGCAAATGTCTATTGTCCGGCGCCTCAAAAGGCTCGGGCTGCTGAACAAGCGCCCTCGAGCCTGCCGTTTAGCTTCAGGGAGCCCCGAGGCCATGTCTAGCAAGGTCAGGATCGCGCTGGATGCGATGGGGGGAGATCACGGTCCGTCCGTTGTGATCCCCGGCGCAGCCGAGGCGCTGGCCCGCCACGCCGACATTGAATTTCTGTTGTTTGGCGACCAGTCGGTCATCGCACCGCTGCTGGATGCCCATCCTGCGCTGAAAGATTGTGCGCGCATCGTCCATACCGATGTCGCTGTCACTATGGATGACAAGCCGAGCCAGGCCTTGCGTCGCACGCGCCGCGCCTCATCCATGTGGATGGCGATCGAGAGCGTCAAAAATGGCGAGGCAGATGTTGTCGTCTCCGCCGGCAATACAGGCGCATTGATGGCCATGTCGACGATTTGCCTGCGCACAATGGCCGGCGTCGATCGTCCCGCCATTGCCGCCATGTGGCCGACTTTGCGCGGGCGCTCCATCGTTCTGGATGTCGGCGCGACGATTGGCGCCGATGCGCAGCATCTTGTCGATCTCGCAATCATGGGTTCGGCCATGGCGCGCATTGTGCTGGCGATCTCATGTCCGACAGTCGGCCTGCTGAATGTCGGCGTCGAAGAAATCAAGGGCATCGAGGAAGTGAAAGCGGCCGGCCGCACTTTGCGCGAAGGTCAAATCGGCGGGCTTGATTACAAGGGCTTCGTTGAGGGCGACGATATCGGCAAAGGCACGGTCGATGTTGTGGTCACCGAAGGATTTACCGGCAATATCGCCTTGAAGACGGCCGAGGGCACGGCCAAGCAGCTTGCCGAGGTTTTGCGCGAGGGCATGTCGTCGAGTCTTCTGACGAAAATCGGATATCTCTTTGCCCGTAGCGCTTTTCGTAGCCTCAAGGAAAAGATGGACCCGCGCAACGTCAACGGCGGCGTGTTTCTTGGCCTCGATGGAATTGTGATTAAGAGTCATGGCGGCACTGATGCCACGGGATTTGGCAATGCAATCGGCATAGGCTTTGACATGGTTCGCCATGAATTGCTCGGCAAGATTCGCACGTCACTCGCCGAATCCGATGACAGGCGTATCGCCCTGACTGCCGAGATGGATGCGCGCGCGTGAATGCGCAGCGAAGCAACGGAACGAGACATTGACCTCTGGCATGAAACACCTGCGTTCAGTCGTCTGTGGCGTCGGCTCCTATCTGCCTGCAAAGGTGGTGACGAATGCCGATCTGGAAAAAACAGTCGACACAAGCGATGACTGGATCGTCCAGCGCACCGGCATTCGTCAGCGCCATATTGCGGGCGAGGGCGAAACGACATCCGTTTTGGCAACACATGCCGCGCGCGCAGCGCTCGACAATGCCGGACTGACGGCAGCCGATATCGATCTCATCATCGTTGCGACCTCTTCGCCCGATTACACATTCCCCTCCACCGCCACGCAGGTGCAGGCTGCCATCGGCATGACGCATGGCGCGGCTTTCGATATCCAGGCGGTCTGCTCAGGCTTTGTCTTTGCCGTCACCACGGCCGACAAATTTCTGGTGTCGGGTTCGCACCGGCGCGCGCTGGTGATTGGCGCGGAGACTTTCTCGCGGCTTCTCGACTGGAATGACCGGACTACCTGCGTCCTGTTTGGCGATGGCGCGGGCGCCATCGTGCTCGAAGCGCGCGAGGGTGCGGGCACGATCAAGGACCGCGGCGTCCTGACCTCGCATTTGCGCTCCGACGGTCGCCATCGCGAAAAGCTTTATGTCGATGGCGGTCCCTCCACCACCGGCACGGTCGGCCATTTGCGCATGTCCGGGCGCGATGTGTTCCGCCATGCCGTCGGCATGGTGGCCGATGTCATGACGGATGCTTTTGCCGCCACGGGCACGAGCGCGGAAGATCTCGACTGGTTCGTGCCGCATCAGGCAAATCGCCGAATCATTGACGCTTCGGCAGAAAAACTCGGGATCGCGCCGGCCAAAATCGTCGTGACTGTGGACAGACACGGCAATACATCGGCTGCTTCCATCCCGCTGGCGCTGGCAGCGGCAGTGGCGGATGGGCGGATCAAACCCGGCCATCTCGTCATGATCGAGGCCATGGGCGGGGGATTCACCTGGGGATCGGCCCTGATCCGCTGGTGATCGGGGCGTTCCATCGCCCTTTTTGAAAGATTTGGATCTTATGCCCTTGCGGGAGCCATGTGCCCCGCAATCCTCACGCTTGTGTTTTTTGTGGCTGAAACTATTGCAAAGATCACGCTTTAAGTTACGATCATGTTGTTTTCAATTATGGATATTTACATGACCAGATCTCATTTCGACACGAAATCCAAAACACTGACCCGCGCCGATCTGGCCGAGGCTGTCTATGGTCGCGTCGGCCTTTCGCGGCCCGATTCTGCAGAAATGGTCGAGGTTGTGCTGGACGAGATTTCGGATGCGATTGTTCGCGGCGAGCTTGTGAAGCTTTCTTCTTTCGGTTCCTTCATGGTGCGCAGCAAGGGCGAGCGGGTCGGGCGCAATCCCAAGACCGGAATTGAAGTTCCGATCACACCGCGCAGGGTGATGGTCTTCAAACCGAGTAATATCCTGAAGCAGCGAATCAATTCCGGTCCCGCCGTGGACCTGGTGACCTGAACGGGGAGTTCCAATGGCCACAGACAGACCCGCCGATGCGTTTCGGACGATCAGCGAAGTGGCCGAGGATCTCGATTTGCCGCAGCATGTGCTGCGCTTCTGGGAGACGCGTTTTTCCCAGATCAAGCCGCTGAAGCGGGGCGGGGGGCGGCGTTATTACCGCCCCGACGATATTGAGCTGCTGCGCACGATCCGCCACTTGCTCTATGGCGAAGGCTATACGATCCGCGGCGTGCAGCGCATTTTCAAGGAACAGGGCGTCAAGACAGTCATTGCTGTGGTGCGCGACGGCGGGCGCCCGAAGGCGGTGGCAGCTGAGCCCGAGCCCATGCCGGCGGCCTATGCAGCACCCGCCATGGACGATCTGGGCGAGGCAATCCGCATTCCACAGGTCGCAATCGATCCAATCGATGCGCCTGTCCATTTTGACGAGTTTGCGCGTCAGCCGGGCCTGGGCGCAGCCGATTATGCGCGCCTCGAAGCGGTTCTCGCCGAAATAGCGGAATGCACAAGAATTCTGCGGGCCGCCCGCGCCTGATTTCTGTTCGCCGGGATGCTGAATTCCTCCCCGCGCGGTTGCGCGGGCAGGGGCGCTTCTCTATAAGCCGTCACGTCGGAGTGTAGCGCAGCCCGGTTAGCGCACTAGTCTGGGGGACTAGGGGTCGTGGGTTCGAATCCCGCCACTCCGACCATTCTTCTTCCCACATGTTCCAAACAGGCGCAGGTCCGCACGGGCTTCGCGGCGCTTTGCCTTTGCCTCGTCTTGTGTTTGGATTTCCTCATAAAAACGAATCCGGGAGGCGTCGCCGTGAAGACAATCAGCAAATTCCTCGTTTTGGCCATTGGTGCGATGGCATCTCTGCCCGTTCAGGCCTTTGCGCAGGAATGGCCCAACCGGCCGGTGCGCGTCATTGTGCCCTTTGGCGCGGGTGGCAGCGGCGACATTCTGGCCCGCCTTGTGTCCGAGCAATTGAGCGCCAGTCTGAAACAGCAATTCGTCGTTGAAAATCGCACGGGTGCGGGCGGCGCTGTAGGTGTGCAGGCGCTCGCAGGTGCCGAGCCCAATGGCTATACGATCGGCATTACCAATCTTTCGACGCTGTCGCTGGCGCCCCTGATCAATGCATCGGTGACATATGATCCGATCAAAAGCCTGTCGCATATTGCCTATGTCGGCGGCGCACCGGTTCTCTTGTCGTCTGCTCTGAAAACCAATGTGCGCACCCTGCCCGAATTCATCGCTCATGCGAAAGACAAGGCTTTCACTTTTGCCTCTTCTGGTGTCGGTTCCGACGGGCATTTGATGGGCCAGGCGATTGCCATGTCGATGGGGCTCAAGGTTGAGCATGTGCCCTATACGCAAACAGCGCAGGCCTTGGGCGATCTTGTGGCCGGGCATATTCCCTTCACCACTTTCACGCTCTCATCTTCCGCGCCCTTCCAGCGCGCCAAGCAGATCAATGGCATTGCAGTGACAACGGCCGAACGGCTGGCCGATTTCCCCGATGTGCCGACTTTCAAGGAATTGGGTTATCCCAATCTGGTCGGCACGACATGGTTCTCCATGTCGGGCCCCGCCAATCTGCCGAAAGAGATTGTCGAAAAACTCAACCGCGAAATTATCGCGGCCGTCAGCAAGCCGTCCATGCAGGAGGTTTTCCGCCGCGACGGCTTTATCGCGCAGCCCATGTCGTCAGCCGCTTTCACAACTTTCGTCGCGGAAGAAACAGCGCGCTGGAAGCCCGTGGTCGAGGCTGCCGGCCTTTTGGCGAAGAGGTAAAAGCTCACGCGCACTTGTCTGGAAGCCAAGGGCGGCGCGGCTAAACTGCGCTGCCCTTCAGGATTCTTCCCCATGACACGATTTGCTCTTTCGCTTGCTTTGTTTCTCGCTCCTTCTGCGCCCGCCTTAGCGCAGACCATGCTGCCTGTCGGCTCTTTCCAGATCGATGCGACCGAAGTCACCATCGGCCAGTTCCGCGCCTTTGTGAACGCGACCGGCACGAAGACAAAAGCCGAGCGCGAGGGCGGCGGTCAGGTTTTTGAAATGGGCTGGACGAAAAAGCCCGGCTGGACCTGGGACAAGCCCTTCGGCAAAGCAGCGGCAGATGATGAACCTGCGGTTCACGTCACTTATGATGAGGCGCAAAATTATTGCCGCTGGGCGGGCAAAAGATTGCCGACCGATGCTGAATGGATGATGGCGGCCTATACGGAGACGCGCAATCAGCCGCCCGCACCTTTCGAGAAGGGCAAGACCTATCCCTATCCAACGGGCGCGACGCCAGCGGGCGCCAATTGCCTGTCCGATTGCGGCAAGACACCGGCGCTCGATCAGCGCAATGTTTTGTCGCGCGGCATCGGCCATGCAAAAGTCGGCACGACATCGCGCGGCGTGAATGGCCTTTACGACATGGGCGCCAATGCATGGGAATGGGTCGACAGCGGACCGGGCCGCGAAAAACTCACGCGCGGCGGCTCATGGTGGTATGGCGCAGCACAAATGCATCGCGATCATATGCAATCCAAGCCTGCCGATACGGCAGTGGTCTATATCGGCTTTCGCTGCGCGAAGTGATCACCCATACCGCCGCGCGGCCTCAATCGTCAGCCCTGCGCCCACAGCCCCAAATGTGTCGCCCTCGACAATATGGGCTTGCGGCACGTGGCGTGTGATTTCGTCGCGCACATGGGTGATGCGCGTTGTGCCGCCGGTGAGAAAGAGCGAGGAGATCTTTTCTGCCTTGAGATTTGCCATGCGCAGGCAATTGTCGATGCGCTCGCCGATGCGCGCGGCGGGCCGTGCCGTGTCGGCTGCAAAATCTTCGCGCGTGAAACGGCTTTCCAGTCCATCTTCGATCATCGACAGATCGATGAATGTCTGCGCGGAGGCTGACAGGTCGATCTTGGCTTCTTCGGCATGGATTGCCAGCCTGTGTCCATATTCGCGATCGAGAACAAAAATCATCCGGTCGATGAGATCGGGATGCAGCGCATCTCGGCGGATCTCGCGCAATTCGCGGCGTGTCTTGTCATTATAGAGCCGGTTGATATTCGCCCATGTGGCGAGGTCGTGGTAATGGCCGCCCGGCACATCGCGCCCGGCGCGCGTGGTTGGCGAGCCAAAACCCAGAAGCGGCATGATGCGCGAAAGCGACAGGATGCGATCGAAATCGACGCCGCCGACGCGCACACCATCATTGGCCAGAATGTCTTCCGCGCGTTCGGTCTTCTTGTGCCGCTGAGGCGACAATCGCACGATGGAAAAGTCCGACGTGCCGCCGCCAATATCGGCGATCAGCGCCAGTTCCTCACCCGCAATCTGGCGCTCGTAATCGAGGGCGGCGGCAATCGGCTCATATTGGAAAGAAATGTCGGAAAAGCCGGCCTTGCGCGCGATCAGGGCCAGCATGTCCTGCGCCTTGCGGTCACCCTCGGGATTGGAATCGACGAAATGCACGGGGCGGCCGTGAACGACGGCGTCGAAGGACATGCCATGGGCTGTTTCAGCGCGCGCTTTCACCTCTTTCAGAAAAAGTGCAATGACATCCTGAAAGCGCAGACGCCGTCGGCCGAGCTGTGTCATTTCCTCGGCGAGGCTCGTGCCGAGCACGCTTTTCAGCGAGCGCATCAGGCGGCCTGAAATGCCCTCCGCATAGGCATCCATGGCGGCGCGCCCGATGATCGGCTCACCCGACCAGCCGAAGAAAATGGCGCTGGGCACGGTGACATGCTCGCCCTCGAGCCGGGCGAGACGCGGCGCGCCCTCGCTAAAGGCGCCGAGCGTCGTGTTGGACGTGCCGAAATCGAGGCCGCAGGCGCGCATGGAGGTCTTTGGTTGAGGGGAAGGAGAGGCTGATTAGCCCTATGCCCGGCCTTGTGCAAGCAGGATGGGGCAAGTTGCGTCGCAATGGCGCAATCGCCTATTTTCGGGAGCAGAACAACAAGGGCGGAAATATTGGCCATGCGGGACAAAACGGTTCTCATCGTGGGGGGCGGGATCGGCGGGCTGTGCGCGGCTTTGGCGCTGGCCAAATCCGGCTGGCAGGTGCGCGTGCTGGAACAGGCGCCGCAATTTGGCGCCATTGGCTATGGCATCCAGCTTGGCCCCAATGTGCCACCCATGCTCGAGCGCATCGGCCTGCGCGAAGAGGTGATTGCGGCCAGCGTTCTGCCCAACAATGTAATGATGATCGATGCTTTCGATGGTCAGCCCGTCACCATTGTGGATACGGGTCCAGAGTTTCGCGCGCGCTATGGCGGCCATCCCTATCTCGTCATTCATCGCGTCGATCTGCACAATATTCTCGTCAATGCCTGCAGGAAGAGCGCCCATATTCATCTCGATGAAAATGCCGCCGTCATCGGCCATGAGGATCATGGCGATCATGTCGTCGTTGTGACCGCAGACGGGCGGCGTATCGAGGGCGCTATTGTCATCGGCGCAGATGGCATTCGCTCGCGCCTGCGCGAGGACATTATGGGCGCCTCTGAACCGGCGCAGACGGGCTATGTGGCGCATCGCACCATCGTGCCGATTGAGAAAGCGCCGAAAGGCGTGCCGCTCGACGATGTCGTTCTGTGGGGCGGCGAGGGTTTTCACATTGTCCATTATCCTTTGCGCAACAAAACGATTTTTAACATTGTCGCCGTGTTCGAGACGCAGACCTATGCGGAAAAGATGGACACGCAGGCCTATCGCGCCGAACTCGATCGCACCTATGCGCGCGCACAGCCCGCGATGAAAGAGATGATCGCTTTGCTCGATCTGGAACGGCGCTGGCCGATTGGCGACCGCAAGCCGCAGCGCGGCTGGTCGAAGGGTAGGGCGGTGCTGATGGGCGATGCCGCCCATGCAACGCTGCAATCCTATGCGCAGGGCGGCGGCATGGCGGTGGAAGATGCCATTGTGCTTGCCGCGCTGATCGACACTTGCAACGGCGATTTCTCAGCCGCCTTCCAGGCCTTTGAATCCGAGCGCCTGACGCGCACAGCGCGCATCCAGCTGGAATCGCGCCAGCTCTGGACGCATTATTATCATCTGAGCGGCATCGACGCAAAGGTACGCAACGAGCGCGAACGCGCACGCACGCGCGAAGATGTCTGGCGCTGTCTTGATTGGATTTATGAGGGCGAAAAAGTGCCTGAAGTCGCCGAAGCTAGATGATAAGGTAAGACATTTCTCGCCGTCATTGCGAGCGAAGCGAAGCAATCCAGAGATCACACGTGAGGCTCTGGATTGCTTCGTCGCTTTGCTCCTCGCAATGACGAGGGCGGCGTATCTTACTTTCTCCGCGCCGGAATCTGGATCAGCTCGGCGAGCTGTTCTTTCGTCAAAACGGCATTGGCGAATTTGAAGGCCACGGCGTCCTGCACGATTTTGTCGAGGCCGATGATCGTGTCGGGTTCGATGGCGGCGCGCAGGAAGAAATCGTCGCGTGTGCGGCGCGCGAGTTCTTCGGGAATATTGAGCCAGCTCGAATAGACCTTCAGCGAGTCCGGATTTGTGTACATGTAATCGACGGTCTCGCGATAGGCCTGCACGAAACGCTCGATGGCATCTTTCTTGTTTTTCAGCCGGTCGACATTGGTGGCAAGCACGCGCACGGTCTGTTCTTTCAGCGACGTGTCATTGCCGGTGGCGAGCACGCGGATTTTCTTCTGATCGAGCAATTCAATGCCGAAGGGCGGCGCGGCCCAGCCGATATCGACCTGGCCTGACATGACTTGCGTGAGTGTGGCCGACGGGCTGCCTGTCGCTGTGGGCGTGGCGCGGGAGCCTTTTTCATCGGTAAAGGCCTTCACGACCGTATGGGTCGATGAACCATTGGTCGAGAAGGCAATGGTCTTGCCTTGGTTGCCGGTGATCGAGGTGATGCCGGATTCGCTGCGCGCATACCAATAAAGATCGCCTGCGCCGGTCGATTGTGCGCCGATAATGCGGATCGGCGCACCTTTCGAAAAGGCGCCAATGGCGCCCAGCGTGCCAATGGCAACGCCGACATCCACCGCACCGGAAATGACCGCCTGCTGCGTTTCGCCCGAGCCTTGCGTGTAGAGAATATCGAGCTTGAGGCCGTGCTTTTTCATAATGCCGGCGCGCTCGCCGATTTCAGGCACGGAAGAATCCCAATTGCCGCGTTGGCCGGCGGCGATCTTCAGCGTTTCCTGCGCCTGAGCAATGCTCATCTGCGCGGCAAAGAGGATGGCGCCCGTTGCCGCGAGTCTGCGGCCGAATGTACCGATCATCGTTTCACTCCTCTATGCGCCGCCTTTGGCGGTCTTTACCTATCCTTCACGCTTATGCTGGAAAAGGGAAGGGGCTTTATTCCGCCGTCGCCTCTGTTTCGGGGTGTGCTCCCGACAATTTGCGCCAATCCGTGCTCTTGGGCATGACACCCTCGAAGGAGCGCAATTGCGCGCGATCCCCGGCGCTCATCTGCGAACCGATGGCGGGCTCGCCCTTCATAAAGCGCTGCAAGGCCTCCACCATGGTGCGGCGGAACTGGACGATGGCAAGGTCGCTTGCCCCCAGCCGCTCATCGCCGCGCTGGGCAATCGGCCCCATCGTTTCCCACATGGCAATATCTTGGTTGGGGAAGCCGCGAATGCCGGTGAAATCGCCCAGTTTCTGCTTCTGTCGGTCCTGGCCGAAATTCTGTTCGCGGCCGAGGACTTTGCGATAGGTCTTGTCGAGATCGATGCTGAGTTGCTGGCCGGTGAATTTGCGCCAGCTTTCCTGATCCGTGCCTTCCTGTTCGCCGTCGCCCGGCGTCCAGGCCATCAGATAGAGGATCGAATGCTCGTCATCGACGGGCATGTTCATCTGCGCGACATTATAGACATTGTTGGGCGGGATCAGCACATGGATGGGCGCCACAAACAGAGTGATGCGCAGATAATCATGTGTCTGCGAATTGGCGATGGGTTTGCGGATCGCCACATAATGAAAACCGAAATCGGTTTCTTCCGCCTGCATGCGCGGCGATTTGTCGGTTGATGGGCGCTGCCATGAAGTGCCGGTCGCTGTGGAGCTCGCCACTTTGGCGGGCGGCATGTCGGTTGAATGAAGGCTTGAGGAATGCGCGCTGTCGATGGCGCCCTCAAGACATTGGGCCCAATTGGCATTGACGAAAACTTTGAGAATGCTGACGCGCGCTTTCTCGCTGGGCGCAAACAAAGGCGCTTCGAATTCAGGCATGGTTTCTGCCGGTCCCATATAGACCCAGACAAAACCGCCGGCTTCGCGCACCGGATAGGCCTTGTGCTTGACCTTTTCCATAAAGCCCGTGCCCGGCGGCTCGGAGGCCATTTCGACGACATTGCCGTCAACATCCATTTTCCAGCCGTGATAGAGGCAGCGCAGGCCGCATTCCTCGTTGCGTCCGTAAAAAAGCGAGACGCGGCGATGCGGGCAATATTCATCCATCACGCCGACGCGCCCTTCCGTATCGCGGAAGGCGACAAGATCCTCGCCCAGAATGCGCACGCGCACGGGATCGCAATCGGGTTCCGGCACTTCTTCCGAGAGGCAGGCCGGCAGCCAATAGCGCCGCATCATCTGGCCCATGGGGGCCTCGCCCTCCACGCGGCAGAGAAGGTCGTTCTCGTGATCGGTCAGCATGGGCGTATCCTCTAATGCCGTTCCAGGGCGGCTTGTCTTGCTTGCCTGAATTGTTAGAAGCGGAGGAGAAGCCTGTCGAGCGCTTTCCTGTCGCATCAGACAGGGTGTGCGCGGGGAAAAAAGGCGCCAGGCGCCGGAGGGGGAGGAAGCCATGAGGCTGCAGGACAAGATTGCCATTGTGACAGGCGGGGCGCGCGGCATAGGCGCAGCCTTCAGCAAGGCTCTGGCTGCCGAGGGCGCCTCCGTTATCATCGCCGATGTGCTGGATGGTGCTGGCGTCGCCCGCGAGATCGAGGCCGAGGGCGGGCGCGCCATCTATCGCCGTACCGATGTGTCGGATCGCAAATCTGTCGAAGGGCTTATGCAGGACGCCTTGTCGAGCTTCGGGCGCATCGACGTTCTGGTCAATAATGCCGCCATCTTCGCCAGCCTCGTCAAAAAGTCCTTTCTGGAAATCGAGAGCGAGGAATGGGACCGGCTGATGGCCGTCAATTTGCGCGGCCCCTTCGAATGCACGCGGGCGGTTGCCCCTCATATGATCGCAGCCCGCAAAGGGCGGATCATCAATATTGCCTCGGGCACGGTTTTTAAGGGGCAGGTCGGCTTTCTGCATTACGTCACGTCCAAGGGCGGTGTGGTTGCCATGACGCGCGCTCTGGCCCGCGAGCTTGGCCCGCATCAGGTGACGGTGAACGCCATCGCGCCGGGACTGACGATGAGCGAAATGGTCGCTGCCAATCCGCTCTGGAGCGGGGAAGCGGCACAGCCCACGGTCAAGACGCGCGCCCTTCAGCGTGACCAGATGCCGGAGGATCTGACCGGCACTCTTGTCTTTTTGGCCAGCGACGAATGCGGCTTCATGACCGGCCAGTGCATGGTGGTCGATGGCGGAGCTGTGATGCGCTGAGGGTCAAAAAAGGCCTTGAATTGGGGCTTATGCTGCTTACGGCGTAGGTCGAATCGTCCGAAAGGCTCATATTTGTGGGGCAAATTGCCTCTCATGCACAAAAAACTGCGGAAAATCAGGCAAAACAGGTTCCTGCGGGGGCTTGATGTTTATATTGCGGGCTCGGGCGCGTGCCCGTTTTGATTCGCGAAGGGGAGTAATCACCATGGCAAAAGCTGCTGCTAAAAAGGCCGCGCCGAAGGCCGCTCCGAAGAAGGCCGCTGCGGCGGCTTCGGGCGCCAAGGCTGCAACCATCACCGTGAAGCAGATCGCTGCTTTGCTGGCCGAAGCGCATGAAGTGCCGAAGCGCACGGCTGAGACGATGATCAACGACATGGTCGAGATCATCACCAAGAACCTCAAGAAGGGCAACCGCATCCGCATCGGCGGCCTCGGCATCCTGCAGGTTCGCAAGCGCGCCGCTCGCATGGGCCGCAACCCGGCCACGGGCGAAGCGATCAAGATCAAGGCTTCGAAGAAGGTCGCTTTCCGCGCCCTCAAGGAGCTCAAGGAAGCCGTCTAAGGCTTTCTTCTTTGCTTGAATGCAGAAAGGCCGGAGCATTGCTCCGGCCTTTTTTTGTGTCGTCAACGCGTCGTCATTGCGAGGAGCAAAGCGACGAAGCAATCCATCTGCCGTGCAGTGGCTCTGGATTGCTTCGCGTCGCTCGCAATGACGCGGTGGGTGATTACACCACCTGATTATACCAGGTGAGATCGATATATTTCGCCGGCTCCGACAGCTTGCCGCCCGTGCCATATTTCGAGCGCAAGGCGAGAACCGTATCGACGCCCTTCATCAGCATGCCGGCTTTCGGTGTCAGGCCTGATTTCGGCGAGAGCAGGCTGTTCATGACCGCGCCCGCGACCGGCGGCTTGATTTCCGGCATGCGCTCGAGAAGGATTTTCGTTGCTTCTTCGCGATTGGCAGGATCGAGCGTCCATTCGAGACCGGCGAGATAGCCCTTGATGAAGCCCTTCAATGCTTCCGGATTCGCCGCCGCCCAAGCGCGGCTCGCAGCAAAAGATCCGCCCTGATAATCGGCAAACAGATTGCTCGACGTATCGAGCACTTTAAATCCCTGATTGCGCGCAATCGAGGTGAAGGGCTCGATGGTGAGTGTGCCGGCATGCGTGCCTGCTTTCACCGATTCCCAACGCTGCGGCGTTGCGCCAACCGGCACCATGGAATAATCGGCCTTGGTCAGGCCGTTCTTTTCCAGCATTTCGTAAAGCACGAAGGCAAAGCCGGTGGAGAGCGCATCGAGCGCCAGCGACTTGCCCTTGAGATCGGCATAAGTGGCAATGTCGGGCGATGTGACGAAAGCCAGTTCGACCTGCGTTGCGCCCATGAAGGCGAAGAAATCGGGCGTCTGCGGCAGTTTCACCGCGCCCTGGCCTTCCTGATAGGCGACGACATTGTCGAAGGCCGTGCCGGCAATCTGAAATTTTCCCGCCGCCAGATTTTCAGCCTGGAAAGCCGAGCTCGGCGTCGTGGTGAGATTGATGCTGACGCCCGCCTTCTCGAACAGGCCTTTGTCTTGCGCAACAAAGATCGGCAGATTCGGCGCGCCGGGGAAGCAGATGATGTCGAGGCTGGTTGTCATTTTTGTCTCCCTGAATTTTGGTTCGTCATTGCGAGGAGCTCGACTCCCTCCCCCTTGAGGGGAGGGAGACGGATTTAAGCCGCAGCTTTCTTCGCGTCCTGGATGGCCTGCCAGATACGATAGGGCGTTGTCGGCATGGTAATGTCGCGCACGCCGTAATCTTTCAGCGCATCCACGACAGCATTGACGATGACCGACAGCGCCGGCGTCGTGCCGCCTTCGCCGCCCGCCTTGATGCCGAGCGGATTGGTGGGCGAGAGCACTTGCGCAATTTCCGTCCGGAAGGAGGGCATATTGTCGAAACGCGGCATGCCGTAATCCATGAAGGAGCCCGCCAGTGGCTGGCCGCTTGAGGCGTCGATCTCGAACAATTCCCACATGGCCTGTCCGACGCCTTGCGCAATGCCGCCATGCGTCTGGCCGTGGACGATCAGCGGATTGATGCAGCGCCCGACATCGTCGACCGTTGCATAGCGGACAAGATCGATCCAGCCGGTGTGCGGATCTATCTCGACTTCGCAGATCGCCGTGCCGTTGGGGAAGACTGGCTCGTGCATTTCATTCGTCAGGCCGATGGCCAGACCATCCGCCAGATCTTCGGGCAGGCTTGCTTTGGCAGCTTCCTTGGCCAGTTCGAACATGGAGAAGGATCGGTTGGTCGCTGCATGATGAAAGCGGCCGTCTTCAAAGGCGATCTCGTCTTTCTTCTTGCCCAGCACATGGGCGGCAATGGCCTTGCCCTTGTCGATGAGAAGCGTGCTGGCCTTTGAGATGACAGTGCCGGCATGGCGCATGGAGCGGCCCGAATGCGAGCCGCCGCCCACTTTCACCACATCCGTGTCGCCCAGAATGATTGTCACCGTTTCGACCGGCACATGGCAAAGATCGGCCACGACCTGCGCGAAGCTTGTCTCATGTCCTTGGCCCGAGGGCTGCGTGCCGATCACGCAGGAGACTTTGCCTTCGGGATGAATGGTGATTTCTGTGCGCTCTTTCGGCGAGCCGATAGAGCTTTCGACATAATTGGCGAGGCCGACGCCATAAAGCTTGCCGCGCTTTTTCGCGTCCTCACGGCGCGCCTGCGCGCCCTTCCAATCGGCGATATCCATCGCCCAATCCATATTCTTCTCATATTCGCCGCTGTCATAGACGGCGCCGACGGCATTTGGATAAGGGAATTGATTGGGGCGGACGAGATTTTTGCGGCGCAATTCGATCTTGTCGAAGCCGAGTTCGGCAGCCGCTGTATCCATCAGCCGCTCGATAACGAAATTCACTTCCGGGCGGCCTGACGAGCGATAGGCCTGTGTCGGCACCGTATTGGTGAAGACAGCGCGCGCCCGCAAGGTCGCAACGGGAATATCGTAAGAGCCCGTGATCAGGCCCGATCCTTTGCCCAGCGGCGACAGGGAGACGCAGCGCGAACCGCAATTGGAAATATTGTCGGATCGCATGGCGAGAATTTTGCCGTCTTTGGCAAAAGCCAGTTCGGCATGGACGGCCAGATCGCGGCCCTGATAATCGGTCAAAAAGGCTTCGGAACGCGAGACCGTATTTTTGACCGCGCGGCCCACTTTTTTCGCCGCCCACATCACGAGGCCATATTCGACATAGACGCGGTTTTTCGAGCCGAAATTGCCGCCGACGTCGAAGGTGAGCACACGCACTTTTTCAGGCTCGACGCCGAGCACTTGCGCCAATTCGTTTTTCTGGCGCACCGCGCCGCCGCCGCCGCAATGCAGAAGATAGCGGCCCGTCTTGGCATCGTAATCGCCGAGCGCGGAACGCGGCTCGATCGTCGCGCCAGTTACGCGCGGAATATAAATATCCATGCTGACGACATGGGCTGCCTGCGCAAAGGCGCGATCGGTTTTCTCGACATCGCCGAAAATGGAATCGACGAAACAATTGTCGGGCGTCTCGCCCCAGACCGGCGCATGACCCGGCTTGATCGCCTCGCGCTGGTCGGTGACGAAGGGCAGCACGTCATATTCGACATGGACGGCTTCCGCCCCATCCTGCGCCTGCGCTTCCGTTTCCGCCACGACCATGGCAATGGCCTCGCCCACATGGCGGGCCTTGTCGGCAGGCAGGAGCAGATGCGGGCCGATGAAGATCGGCGTGCCGCCGGGCCCGGTCAGTTTCATGTCATATTTGGTCTTCGGCACAGGATCGTGCGGGACCGGCCCGAGCCGGTCAGCAGCGACATCTTCGCCCGTCAGCACGGCCAGCACGCCCGGCATGGCCAGAGCCGCCTGTTTGTCGATCCGGACGATGCGCGCATGCGGGTGGGGCGAGCGCACCATCACGGCATAGGCCTGGCCGGGGATGGCGAAATCGTCTGTAAACCGGCCTTTGCCCGTCAGGAGGCGCTCGTCCTCATTGCGCGGCATCGGCTTGCCGATGGAGGAAAATTGCGAAGAAATGTCGGTGCTCATTCCTGAGGCGTCCTCGGGGCTTGCATGCTTTTTTGGGCCCGCCGCCAGCTGGGGGCAGGGCCAGTTTGTACCGGTTGCACGGTTAGACCAAGGTATATAACAAAGCAACCGAACCGACATGCCCGTTCGCAGCTCACCGGCAGGAGAAAAATTCGTCATGACAGCCGAGAAGGGTCGTAGCGCCCCCGCGGACTTCCAGGAACATTTGGCCAATCTGGAAAAGAACGGCCTGCTGGTGCGGATCGACCGGCCAATCAACAAGGATACCGAGCTGCACCCTCTGATGCGCTGGCAATTTGTCGGCGGCTATCCGGAGAGCGAGCGCAAGGCTTTCCTCTTCACCAATGTCGTCGGCTCGAAGGGCGAGAAATATGACATGCCGGTGGTCTGCTGCGCGCTGGCGGGCTCCGAGGATATTTACGCCATGGGCATGGGTGTGCCGGTGGAAGAGCTCGGCGATATCTGGATGCATGCGATCGACCATCCGATCCCGCCTGAATATGTCGAGACTGCGCCCTGCCATGACATTGTCATTACCGGCGATGAGCTGACCCAGCCGGGCAAGGGCCTGTCGCGCCTTCCCGTGCCGATCTCGACGCCGGGCTTCGATGCCGCACCCTATCTCACGGCTACTTGCTGCGTGACGAAAGATCCCGAAACGGGCGTGCGCAACATGGGCACTTATCGCGCCGGACTGAAAGCTGAAAACCGCCTTGGTGTGCGCATGGCCTCGCGGCTTGGCGGGGCTGGCGGCTACCTGCACTGGCTCAAGTACCAGAAGCTCGGCAAGCCCATGCCGATTGCCATTGTGGTGGGCTGTGCGCCGGTGGTCATGTTTACCGGCCCGCAGAAACTCTCGACATCGCAGGATGAAATGGCAGTGGCCGGCGGTCTTGCCGGGCGCGCGCTCCGCGTCACCAAGTGCAAGACGGTCGATCTCGAGATTCCGGCTGACGCCGAAATCGTCGTCGAAGGTTATATCGATACTGAAATGCTCGAGCCCGAAGGCCCGTTTGGCGAAAGCCACGGCCATGTCGCGCTGGAAGATTTCAACATGTCGATGGTTGTGACCGCAATCACCTACAAGAAGAATGCGGTTTTCACCACGATCCTGTCCGAAGTGACGCCGAGCGAATCCTCAATCCTGAAAAAGTCGGCCTATGAGGCGCTCTATTTCGCGCATTTGAAAAACCAGCTTGAAATTCGCGGCATCAAAAAAGTCGTGATGCACGAGCCGCTGACGAATTTGCGCAAGGTTCTCTTCCTGCAATTTGCCCATGGCGCACCCCAGACCGAAGTCTGGCGCGGGTTGCAGGGCGCGGCCTCCTTGCAGGCGCAATGCGGCAAAGTGGTCATTGCCGTGTCGGAAGATATCGATCCGGCCAATACGGATGCGATCTTCTGGTCGCTCGCCTATCGCGCCAATCCGATTGAAGATGTGCTGATCGTGCCGCATCGCTCGGGTGGCCATGGGCCGAAATCGGGTGCGGGTGGGGATTCCACATTGCTGATGGACCTCACGCTGAAACACACAATGCCGCCGCTCGCTTTGCCGGCGAAAAACTACATGGAACATTCGCGCAAGATCTGGGAGGAGCTCAATCTCGGGCGCCTCTCTGTGAAAGCGCCCTGGCATGGCTATGATCTGGGCGACTGGTCGCCCGATTGGGATGCTTTCGCGCAGAGCGCAGCGAAGGGCGATTGGGCCGCCAATGGCGAGAATACATTTGCCCGCCGTCGTGCCGGGCTGAAGCCCGAAACGCCTGTGCGCAATGTCGAAGGCAAAGCCAAGGACGGCGCAAAAGACAAGGGAGCGCATTGAACATGCAAAGCGTGACGCTGACGATCAATGGGCAGAAGGTCACGGCGGATGTCGAGCCGCGCATGCTGCTGGTGAAATTCCTGCGCGAACATTTGCGCATGACCGGCACACATGTGGGTTGCGACACGACACAATGCGGCGCCTGCACGATCCTCTTTAACGGCGATGCGGTGAAGAGCTGCACCATGCTCGTTGTCCAGGCCGATGGTGGCACGGTGACAACCATCGAGGGCGTGGCGCAGGACAGCAAGATGCATCCGGTGCAGGAGGCCTTCCATATCCATCACGGGTTGCAATGCGGTTTTTGCACGCCGGGCATGGTCATGCGCACGCTTGATCTGCTCGCCAAAAATCCGAAGCCCAGCGAGGAAGACATTCGCCACCAGATGGAAGGCAATCTGTGCCGCTGCACCGGCTATCACAATATTGTCGCAGCCGTTCAGGCGGCTTCCGGCCAGACGCCGGTTGGGCATTGAGGGGGCGCGGCCATGTATGAATTCGATTATCACCGCGCCGCTTCTCTTGCCGATGCCGTCAGCCAGCTGAAGCAGGTGGGAGATTACAAGCCGCTGGCCGGCGGCATGACTTTGTTGCCGACCTGCAAAATGCGCCTTGCGCGTCCTGCAAAGCTCGTCGATCTGGGCGCCATCGCTGCACTCAAGGGCATCGTCATTTCCGATGAGCATGTCACGATCGGTGCGATGACGCGCCATGCCGATGTGGCTGCATCGAAGGAGCTGGCTGCAGCTCTGCCGGCTCTTTGTGTTTTGGCGAGCGGCATTGGCGATCCGCAAGTGCGCAATCGCGGCACGATGGGCGGCTCGGTCGCCAATAACGATCCGGCGGCAGATTATCCCTCTGCCTGTCTGGGCCTTGGCGCGACCATTGTGACGGACCGGCGCGAGATTGCCGCTGACGATTATTTTCAAGGCTTGCTCCAGACAGCACTGGAAGAAGACGAGATCATTGCGGCTATCCGTTTTCCGCGTCCCGATTGCGCCGCTTATGTGAAGTTCAAAAATCCCGCTTCGCGCTATGCGACGGTAGGCGTCTTTGTGTCGCGCAAGGGCAGCGGAGTGCGCGTCGCTGTGACCGGTGCGGGCTCAGACGGCGTCTTCCGCGTCGCGGAGCTGGAGGCAGCTTTGGCAAAAACATTCGTGCCCGATGCCGTCGCATCCATCAAAGTGGCGGCGGACGGGCTTTCGTCGGATATGCACGGCAGCGCGGAATATCGCGCCCATCTCATTCCAGTCCTTGCCGCGCGCGCGGTTGAGGCCTGCAAATAAACTGCCCAGGAGGAAATTGTGCTCAAGAAACTTTTGACAGCAAGCGCATTGGCTGCGGCTCTCGCAACGCCCGCAATGGCGCAGACTTTTGATGCTGCCGCCTTCTACAAAGGCAAGAACGTCAACATTCTCGTCGCCTCGTCAACAGGTGGCGGTCTCGACACTTATGCGCGGCTCGTTTCGCGCCATTTCCACAAGCATATTCCCGGCACGCCGACCATGGTCGTCCAGAATCTGCCCGGCGCTGGCGGCAATATTGTCGCCAATAATATTTATAATATTGCGCCCAAAGACGGCACGACCATGGGCGTCACCTTTCCCAGCGTGATCGTCGATCCGCTGCTGACGGAAGGCGTCCAGCGCAGCTATGACGCGACGAAATTCAATTATATCGGCAATGCGCATTCTGAAGTCCTGGTCTGCCTCATCCGCAAGGATGCGCCGGTTTCGAAAATCGAGGATCTGCGCACGACGGAGCTGATCATCGGCGCAACGGCACCGGGATCGACCACGGCTGATTTCCCCAAAATCGCCAATGGCATTCTCGATACGAAATTGAAAATCGTCGCCGGCTACAAAGGCTCGCGCGAAGTCACAATGGGTATTGAGAGCAAGGAAGTGCAGGGCATTTGCGGTCTCGGCTTTTCGACCGTGAAAGTGCAATATCCTGATATTCTGACCAGCAATCCATTCGCGCGCATTTTCGCGCAGGAGGATATGAGCGGCCATCCCGTGCTCAACAAGGCGGGCGTGCCGATGATGCTGTCGCTGGCGCGCAACGATGAGGAGCGCGCGGCCATGCAGATGTTCTATGGTCAGAATTCCTTCGCGCGCCCCTTCATCCTGCCGCCCAATGTCGCGCCCGAGCGCGTCGCGCTTCTGCGCAAGGCTTTCGATGAGACGATGAAGGATCCGGAATTGCTCGCGGAAGCCGAGAAGATGAATATTGATGTCGTGCCGAGCGATGGCGAGACGGTCACAAAAATCGTCAATGCCATGTATGCCACGCCGCCCGCCGTGATTGCGCGCGTGAAGGCGGCACTGGAGCGGGCGAAATAGTCAGCAAACCCTCTCCCGCGACGCGGGGGAGTGTGTCATGCGCAGCATGACGGGTGGGGGCTTTCGGGCCGCCTCAATCCAAAAAGAAAGGGAGAGCCTTTGACGCTCTCCCTCATCGCTCAGCCGTCGGCTGCCACCTCCTCCCTCTGGGAGAAGGAAAAGCGCACTCACATGATCTCGCGCAAAGCCGTTGCAATCACATCGGGTGCTTCCACCGGCGACAAATGCCGCGCGCCCGGAATGACCGTCAGCGTCGATCCCTTAATGCCTTTGTGCATCGTTTCGGCCATGGGGAGCGGTGTCGCATAATCCTGTTCGCCGACGAGAATGCGCGTCGGGACATTGATCTGACCCAGCTGCGAGCGCAGATCGGCCGTGCCCAGCATCATGCAGGCAGCATGATAGGCATGGGGCTCATTGGCGACGAAAACATCGACGCATTTTTGCACGAGATCGGCATGTTCGGCATTGAACTTGTCCGAGAACCAGCGCGTCTTCTGGAAGGGAATGAGCGAGGCGAGACCATCGCTGACGCCCTTGTCGGCGCGCTCTTTCCAGGCAGAATGCGCATCCTCGCCATAGCAGGCGGTCGTGTCGAAAAGCCCGAGGCTTTTGAGACGCGCCGGATGGCGGATGGCAAAGGCCAGCGCCACGCAGCCGCCCATCGAGCAGCCGCCGAGGGTGATCGTCTTCCAGCCAATGGAATCCAGCACATCGGCGAGATCGTCGGCAAATTGCTCGGCCGTATAGGGGCCCTGCGGCTTGTCCGACTGGCCGTGACCGCGGCAATCGAGGATCAGGATTGCCGCTTCCTTGGAGAGCTTTTCTGCAACCGGTGCCCAGAAGGCGCGGTCCATGGCGAGCGAATGAAGGAGAACGATTTTTTTCGAGGCATTGGCGTCGCCGACAACCGAATAGCCGATGCGCGTTCCGTCACGGGTTTGAGCGAACATGTGCGTCCATCTTTTTCTTGTGGTGCGGCCCTGCGGGCGCGGGGCATGTGCAGCTGATTAGCAGAAAGCTGAGCTTCGGGTCACCCTGTCAGGCATCAACCATCCGGTCACGCTTCGAGGAGAAATGATAGCGCGGGATGGCATCGAGATCGGTGCCGGTCATGCGCAGCACCCAGGCATGTTCCGGATGAGCTGTCGAATGAATGACACCGGGGCCATAGGCGCGGGTTTCGCCCGCTTTCAGCGAGTAGCGCGAAGCCGGGCGCAGCACGGCTTGCTCTTCTGCCGGATCGTTGATGCGTTCCCATTCGGTCATATCGGTCTGGGCCGTTGCATTGGCATAAATGGCCCAGGATTGGCCGTGGCAATGCGGCTTGCCGCTTTTGCCGCCGTTTTGAACATGGGCGAAGAGATAAAAGCCGGTGTCGGGATCGTGCAGCAATTGCCGCTTGCCCGGCGGGTCTTCGGCGTGAAAAGCCTGGGCGACAAATTCGGGGTCGGTGACGAGCAGTGACATGCCGGCTGCCAGCTTCTCAAGTGCGACCTCGAGCGGCTCGCTTTTCAGAATGCTGTTGGCCTGCCGGTGAAATCGTTCGAGCGCGCGCGACATGCTTTTGTCTCCCCTTGTCTTTGTTGCGACCAGATTAGCCGCCTCGGAGCCTGACGCCAAGCCTGCGAGCAAAAGCGGAACAAAGACCCCCATTGCGAGTTTTCGGCCCAGTGTAACTCCAAGAAGGGGTGGTCTCGCATGAACCATCTGTCTGGCGCGTCAGGCGTCTTTGAACAGGCCCGCTCGGCGGCGGCCGAGGCTGGGCTCGACCCCGCAAAGCTCGCGCAGGATGTCGGCGCCAAGCTGAGGGATGCAGCTGAAGCGCAGAAAAATGCAGGGGCGGAAAGGATCATCGGCGTGGCGCGCGCCATTCGCGCGGCGGCCGGCAATCTGGAACAGGAATCTCCGCAAGTCGCGCAATATGTGCGCAGCGCTGCTTCGTCTCTGGAAAAAGTCACGCGCGATTTCAGTTCTCATTCCGTCGATGACATGGGGCATGCTCTCGGCGATATGGCGCGCCGCAACCCGACGCTTTTCTTTGCGGGCTCTCTGCTCGCAGGCTTTGCGCTTTTCCGCCTGCTCAATGCCGATCATGCCAATGGACCATCACACAAGCCTGCATCGACGCTCAATCCATCGAGCCAAGGTGAGAATGGATTCACGCAAACCAGGGGGCAAGCATGACACATGAGTCACGCCGTTCGCCGTTGGAGCTTGCCTCCGACGCCTTTCAGGATGTCAGCGCTCTTCTGTCGACCGAGGCGCGTTTGTTGCGTGCGGAAATGAGCACGAAAGTCTCCCAAATCATTTCTGCGCTCGGCATGTTGTTTGTCGCTGCTGTCTTTTTGATCGGCGCGCTTGTGCTTCTTCTTCAGGCCGGCGTCGCTTGGCTGATGGAATGGGGATTTTCAGCGACATTTGCCAGCATTGCCGTGGCAGCTTTGTCGATGGTCATCGGCCTCTTGCTTTATTTCGGCGGCAAAAATGGGCTGGCCGTGGATCGGCTGAAACCGCGACGGGCCATGAACCAGATCAATCGCGATGTCGCCATGGCGCGCGAGGCCGCCGCAGGGCGCTGACAAAGGAGAGGTGCAATGATGACAATGGGCGAGCATATGCGAGGAAATCCGCTTCCCTTCCTGCTGGTCAGCGCAGGCGTCGGCCTGATCATCGGTCGAGCATGGCGCAATGGCGCAAATCATGGCGGGCATAGTCTGGTTGGCAATGGTGAAGGTGATGCGTCCATGCGTTCGCCCGGCATTGGCAAGGCCAAAAGCGAAAGCCCGAGGGAATTGCGCGAAGAGGCTGCCGATGTGACCCAAACAATGCGCAGCGGCCTTGCGGGGCTTGCGCAGGAACAGCCATTGGTGCTGGTCGCTTTGGGCCTGCTGGCGGGCGCTGCGCTTGCCACCATGCTGCCGCTGTCGTCATTTGAGGCGCAGCATGTCGCTGGGGCGGCAGGGCCCTTGCGCAATGGTGCAACGGGCGGTCCCTCGCCGCAGGGACATGATGCGGGTGAGGAAAGCGGCGTCTTTGGTTATCAGGCAGGCAAGGGCGGTGCGCGCCCGTCTGAAAATGTGCCTTTCGGGCAGGGGTCTTCAGGCGGCTACGGCTGAAAAGCTTGCGTGCAGACGCAGTCGGGCTGACTGTCGGCCCATGAAGCAGGCTGATTCTTTTCTTCTCGAAGCGGGCGATTCATCCGCCCGCTTTTTTTCAGTCGGTGCGGAATGCCGATCTTGGCGCATCGGCACACGCGATATGCTGTGGCCCGGCGACAGCTCGATCTGGCCTGCCGTCGCGCCGCTGCTTTTTCCGGTTTGCGGTTGGTCGCGTGACGGTCAGATCAAAATCGACAACACGCTTTATCCCATGCCCGTGCATGGTTTTGCCGCGCAGGCTTTGTTTGAAGCTGAGCCCATGGGGCGAGATGCCATTTGCTTTCGTCTGCGCACCGGTCCGCAGACGCGCTCATCCTATCCGTTCGATTTCGAATTTACCGTGACCTATCGGCTGGCGCCCGATGCGCTTGAGGTTTCGCTCGCTGTGGCCAATGTCGGCGCGCAGATCATGCCCTATGCCTGTGGCCTGCATCCGGGTTTCACGTGGAACCATGCGGCTGGCGCGCATCGGTTCGTCTTTGCTGAAGACGAGGCCCCGCATGTGCCTGTGATTGCGCCAGGCGGTCTTTTTTCAGCGCGCCGCCGGCCGGCCCCCGTGCAGGGCCGCATGCTCGATCTGGCGCCTTCGCTTTTTGCTGCGGAGGCTTTGTGTTTTCTGGAAACGAAGTCGCGCCTTTTCGCCTTCGAGGGGCCGGAGGGGCGGCTGTCGATTGCAGCCTCGGGCTTTCCCCATCTTGTGCTCTGGAACCGGCAGGACGCGCCGTTTCTGGCCATTGAGAGCTGGACCGGCACGGGCGACCCCGAGGGTTTTGACGGCGATTTCTGTCAGCGCCCGTCCATGATCCATCTGGCGCCCGGAGAGCGCGGCACCCATGGCGTGACTTACCGCTGGGAGCCGCTTGGCAGGGCGGACGCGAGCCCCTAAAAGGCGAAAGGCTGCGGTTCAGGAGGCGGGTGGATGAGCGAGATTCTGGTCAAATCCGGCACGGGTGCGCTGATCATCGATGGCAAGGCTGCCGCCGCCGGCGTGCTCGCTGACGTCGCACAAGGCGCTTCTGCCCTGATCGCCCGCGGGACAAGGCCGGGCCTGGCAGTCGTTCTCGTCGGCGAGGATCCGGCCAGCCAGGTCTATGTGAAATCCAAAGGCAAGGCGGCGGAGACCTGCGGCTTTCATTCGATCCAGCACACTTTGCCCGCCGACACATCGCAGGCCGATCTTCTGGCGCTCGTGAACCGTCTCAATGACGATCCGGCCATTCACGGCATTCTCGTTCAATTGCCCCTGCCCAAACATGTCGATGCGCAGCTGGTGCTTGAGACCATTTCGCCCGCAAAAGATGTCGATGGTTTTCATCCTGTCAATGCGGGTCTGCTTGCGGTTGGCGACCGCAAGCGCGCGCTTGTTCCTTGCACGCCTGCGGGCTCGCTGATCCTGGCTCAGGCTGCGGCCAAAGGGCTCGGCCGCTCTTTGGCAGGGCTTGATGCCATTGTTGTCGGCCGCTCCAATATTGTCGGCAAGCCGATGGCGCAATTGCTGCTGGGCGAAAATTGCACCGTCACCATTGCCCATTCTCGCACGCAGGATCTGGCGGGCGCTGTGGCGCGTGCCGATCTTGTTGTGGCAGCGGTCGGTATTCCCGAAATGGTCAAGGGTGCCTGGATCAAGCCCGGTGCGATTGTGATCGATGTCGGCATCAATCGCGTCGCGGGCGAAGGCGTGAATGCGCAGGGCCAGCCGAAAACGAAACTTGTCGGCGATGTCGAATATGCAGCCGCAGCTGCGCGCGCTGCTGCGATCACGCCGGTGCCTGGCGGTGTTGGTCCGATGACCATTGCCATGCTCATGTCGAACACGCTGACAGCGGCCCAGCGAAAGGCTTGAAACAGGAAGAGGGGGCGGGTCGATGTCGATATCCGGGCGCCTGATTTGAACGCACAATCGCCCCTTTTGCGGATCGAGCGCCTGTCGAAGTCCTATGGCGATGTCGAGGCTCTGCGCGATCTGTCGCTCGATATTCCGGACAATGAATTTTTCGCTTTGCTGGGTCCGTCGGGCTGCGGCAAGACCACGCTGATGCGGCTGATCGCCGGTTTCGAGATGCCTGATCGCGGCCGTATCCTGATCGATGGCGAGGATGTTTCTGACATGCCGGCGCATCAGCGCCCCGTCAATATGATGTTCCAGTCCTATGCTTTGTTCCCGCATATGAGCGTGGAGAAAAACATTGCCTTCGGCCTTGTGCAGGAAGGCCGGCCGCGCAAGGAAATTGCCGCGCGCGTCGAGGACATGCTGCGTCTTGTGCAAATGCAGGGACTGGGCAAACGCCGTCCCGATCAATTGTCGGGCGGCCAGCGTCAGCGCGTGGCCCTTGCGCGCGCGCTCATCAAGCGACCGAAACTTCTTCTGCTCGATGAGCCGCTCGCTGCGCTCGATCGCAAATTGCGCCATGACACGCAATTCGAATTGATGCAGGCCCAGCGCGAGACCGGAACCTCTTTCATCGTCGTCACCCATGATCAGGATGAAGCCATGGTCATGGCCCATCGCATGGCGGTGATGCGGGCGGGCGAGATCGACCAGATCGGTTGCCCGCGCGACGTTTATGAAAATCCGGCGAACCGCCATGTCGCGGCTTTTGTCGGCGAGAGTAATTTTTTTGAAGCCCATGTCACGCAATATCGTCCCGGCGGCCTTGTGGCGCGCACGCAGTCTGGGCTTGAACTTGAAGCAGCCTGCCGCGAGCATCCAGCACTCGGCACAAGGGTCAGTATTTCAGTTCGCCCAGAAAATATGCGCCTCTCGGTGCCGGGCATTTTTCATGACAATGGTGGGGCGGGCGAGATTGTCGATCATGTCTTTCGCGAAGGTCTGAGCTCCTGGCGCGTGCGGCTCGAATCCGGCGATGTGGTCCATGTGCGTCAGGCATCCGTCGAAGGTGATCAATCGTTTGAGCGGGGCGCGCGTGTCTTTGTGTCTTTCGCGCCCGAACGTGCGCGGGCTCTGCTGCGATGAGCAAATTCACGCAGCTTCGTCGCTTCGTGCTGGCCGTGCCCTCTGTCTGGCTGGCGCTTTTCTTTCTCATTCCCTTTGCCATTGTCGCGCGCATTTCTGTGTCGCGACCGGTGGTCGCCCAACCCCCTTATGAGCCTCTTTTCTCGCTCAGCGAGGGATGGGCGCCGTTTCTCGCTCAATTGCAGGCTTTGTCGTTCGATTCCTATGCGATCATTTTCGACGATCCAATCTATCTTGCCGCCTTTCTGTCCTCTTTGCGGCTGGCGACGCTTTCAACCCTGCTCACCTTGCTGGTGGCCTTTCCTCTCGCCCATGCCATGACGCGCACGCCGCGCCATTGGCGGATGGCGCTGGTCATGCTTGCCATTGCGCCTTTCTGGACGAGCTTTCTGATCCGCATCTATGCCTGGATCATGATCTTGAAAGATGAGGGCCTGCTCAATGGCGCGCTGATGGCTTTGGGTCTGATCGACAAGCCTCTGTCGATCTTTGCCACTGAGAATGCGGTGTTGATCGGCATTGTTTATTCCTATCTGCCCTTCATGATCCTGCCGATCTATCATGCACTCGACCGGCAAGATCCTGCATTGCTTGAGGCGGCTGCCGATCTTGGTGCCACGCCTGTCGGTGCCTTTTGGCGCATCACAGTTCCGCTGGCCTTGCCCGGCATTTTTGCCGGCATGCTTCTGGTTTTCATTCCTGCCATGGGCGAATTCGTCATTCCCGATCTGCTGGGCGGATCCGATACATTGATGATCGGGCGCAGCATCTGGAGCGAGTTTTTCGAAAATCGCGATTGGCCGGCTGCCAGCGCCATTGCGATTGTCTTGCTTGCCGCGCTTGTCCTTCCCTTGATGCTGCATGAGCGCCAGCAGATGAAGGGGGCAGGGCGATGAAACGCGGCCTGCAGCCGATCCATCTCGCCATTCTGGCTTTCGGCTTCGGCTTTCTCTATGTGCCGATTGCGTTGGTCGTCCTTTATTCTTTCAACGCGTCCCGGCTTGTGACGGTCTGGGGCGGTTTTTCAACGCGCTGGTATGAATCGCTTTTCACCAATGAGGCGATTTTGTCTGCGGCAATGATCAGTCTGCGCATTGCTCTGGCGTCGGCTGCGCTGGCAACGCTGCTTGGCACATGCGCTGCATTTGCGCTTGTGCGCTTCGGTCGGTTTCGCGGGCGCACGATTTTCGCCGGTGCCATTTATGCGCCGATGGTCATGCCCGAAGTGATCATCGGTCTGGCGCTGCTTCTGCTCTTTGTCGGTCTCGGCATCGATCGCGGTTTCTGGACGATTGTGATTGGCCATGCCACGATCGGCATGTGTTTTGTCGCCATTGTCGTGCAGTCGCGGCTGGTGTCTTTCGATCGTTCGCTGGAAGAGGCAGCGATGGATCTTGGTGCTTCGCCGATCGAAACCTTTCGCCGCATCACGCTGCCGCTGATCGCACCCGCCATGGCGGCAGGTTTTCTGCTGGCCTTCACCATTTCGCTCGATGATTTCGTGATTGCGAGCTTTACCTCGGGGCCAGGCTCAACGACTTTACCCATGCGTGTTTATTCGCAAATGCGGCTTGGCGTGACGCCTGAGATCAATGCGATTTCGACTTTGCTGATTGGCACGGTTGGGCTGGCTCTTGTTGTTTTTGCCGCACTCAATCGTTTGCGGGCGCCTCAGGGATAGGGCTGAGGCGGCTCACTGGGCGTTTTTTCACCGCGCATCGGAGATTGCATGAGCGGCGCTGCTGCGTCCGAGCGGCGCATCAGGCTTTCTTTGTCGAAGACAAGCGATGGATCGTCCCATGGCCCGCGAATTTCGAGCATCAATTGTGGCCCGCTTTCGCGCGGGACGGAGCCCGGTCCGGTCTGGCGCGCAAGCGCACGCAAATGCATCGTGCGATCAGCCAAAGAGCCATGGCCATTGACAGCCAATTGCACGCCAAGGCCCGAGACGACAGCCTCGTTCAATTCGATCAATCCATCGTTGAGCCGAGCAGAAACCGTCGCCGTTTCAAAACCTGTCCGGCCATTGCGCATTTCTGTCACGATGGAGAGTGGGCGCTTTTCCAGACGGCGCAGGGCCTGTTCGAGATCGAGGCCAAGAATATCGCCATTGCGGAAGGTGATTTGCGCACCGCCGTCGAGCGAACGTACAATATCAGCCACGCTTTCGCCCGAGCCGTCGAGCGAGAACTGGCCGCTGGCCTCGCCGGTGATGCGGATTGAGCGCAAAGCTTCCTTCATTGCTGTGCCGGAATCGATGCGCGAGAAAACGCCATTGGCGCGCAGATCCATGCCTTGCGCACCGGGCAGGAGGCTGAGACGTCCGCGCACTTGGCCGCCGAACGTTTTCGCCTGTCCGAGCGTCACATCCAGGCGGCCGTTGGAGAGCAGGATCGAACAGCCGGCATCTTCGAAGACTGTGCGTCCCCAGCGCGCGCGGGTTGCCGAAAAGCGCAGGTCGATATCGGCGAAATCCAGCGCTGCCAGCGAAAGCGCGCTGCGGTTCCATTGGCCATCCGCGCCGGTGAGGCCGGGCAGATCGGAAATGATGGGTGCCAGAATGATCAGGTCGCTCGCCAAAGTACCCGACACGGCAGGGCGCGTTTGTGTGCCCTGTATAGCCAATGCGCCCTCGAAGGAATTGCCGTCCATCGTCATGCGCAGGCCCGACAGAGCCAGCGATTGGAGATTGCCCCGCGCATTGCCTGACAAAGTGAGATTGGCAAGGGGGCCGGGCAGAGGCACATCAATGCCGAATGTGCCAAGCAGCGCGCGCAGCGAGGGGCTTGCCGCATTCATGCGGCCTTCAAAATGCATGCGCGGGCTACCCGAGAGCGCGCCGCTGGCGGTGAGCTGCAGATTGGGTGACTCGATTTTCAGCGTCGCGGGGCTTTGGTCGCCGCGCAGAAAGGCGGTCGGTTTGCCGAGCCAGCCGGCGATCTCGCCTCTTTCGCCCTGCCAGGCGAGCGAACCCGACAGAGAGGCCGGCGCATTCAGTCGCGGCCAGTCCAAAGTGAGATTGATCTTCTCGATGAGAACCGGATCGATGGCGCCCCGCCGGCGCAGACGGGCCGTGCCGTCGCTCAGGCTGATCGTGCCAAGCCGTGCTTCATCCGCGCCTGTGGCTGCGGGCGTGGCGGGCAAAGCATCGCTGGCGCGGGCAATGGCGCCCTGGCGCAGCAGCGGCAGGTCGGCATGGTCATAGGTGATTTCCGGCGAAACCAGATTGACGGAGGACAGCTCCATCTTTCCCGCGATCAGCGGCAGAAGGCGCAGATTCCCGCGCAAAATGTCGGAATGGATGACGAGCGATCCGTGGTCGTCGGAGATGATCACATTTTCGAGTTTGATGCGCGGGCGGGGCAGGACGGCGAAAGTCGCGCGCCCCTCAGCCGTTGCGCGCATCCCGGTCGAGTTCAAGACTTGCTCGGCCAATTCGCGGCGCAGAGCCTCGCCAGACAGCGTCCAAGGCGCTGCTGCTGCTGCAAATGCGGCAAGAGCGAGGGGCAGGGCAAGCCATGTCAGTCTGGACTTCATGCGGGGCGCAGGCCTTGAAGGAATCGTCTCGGGCAGGATTTTCAGCCGGCATAAGTGAAGCCATGAAGGCGGCTGAAGCAAGGCGGCATGTGCATATCCTCGGGAAGGGGGATTGACCTGCATCATGGCCAAAAGGCCTGATCGGGCGTTGTCTGTGATCGCGGAGGGTATTGCCCATGCATGATGACGATCACGCCCATCTGACACGCATCGAGCTGGAGCCGGCTCCCGGCCCCAAAGAACATGCCGCCGACCATTCCTATTCCTTCGTGGCGCCGCTCAGCATTGGCGGGACGCTGGACCTGAATGCATGGAAGGCCAAACGCGCGCTTTGCTTCGTTCACCGTGTGGGGCGCGACGGAGATATCCGCCACGGCCTGGTGATGCATCGGGCCGGGGGGACTTCAGGCAGCACCTGGGTTTTCGATTACGAGCTTGGCCGCGGCGAGGAGGAGGCGGGCTTCCGCTTCGAGACGCACCGCTTCATCGAGGGCGGCTATGTCGCCATTCGCGATGAGGATGGGCTCGCCCACACGTTTCGCGTGGCGAGCGTCAAGCCTGCGTGAGGGGGCGCAAGGCCGGCAGATTATTCTGCCGGCTTGAGCGTTCCGGTGGGCTCTGCCTCAGCGGCCTTTTTCGTGCGGCCGGAAAGATAGCTGTCCACCTTGTCGAGATAATAATAGACGACCGGCGTGATGAAGAGCGTCAGCAATTGCGAGACGCAAAGGCCGCCGACAATGGCAATGCCCAGCGGCTGGCGAAGTTCGGCGCCCGCGCCGGCACCAATGGCAATCGGCACGGCGCCGAAAATGGCAGCCAGTGTCGTCATCATGATCGGACGGAAACGGATAATGGCGGCCTCGCGAATGGCGGGCAGGGCCTCCATCCCCTCGTTTCGTCGTTCAATTGCAAAGTCGATCATCATAATCGCGTTTTTCTTCACGATGCCGACCAGCAGCAATATGCCGATGATCGCAATGACCGACAGATCCATATTGAAGGCCCAGAGCGCGATCAGCGCACCAAGCCCCGCCGAGGGCAGGCCGGAGAGAATGGTGATGGGATGGATATAGCTCTCATAGAGCACGCCCAGCACAATGTAGATCGTCAGAACCGCAGCAAGAATGAGCGGCACCTGGCCCTTTTGCGCATCCTGGAAGAGCGCAGCCGTGCCGGAGAAATTCGTGCTGATCGTTGCAGGCAGATTGATCTCGCGCTCGACGCGGCGGATCGCTTCCACCGCCTCGCCGATGGATACGCCCTGCGCCGTGTTGAAGGAGAGCGTCACCGCCGGCTGTTGCGATTGACGATTGACCGTGAGCGGGCCAACCGAGCGCCTGATGGTTGCAACCTGATCGAGCGGGATGATGGGCGCAGACGAGACGCCGCCACCGCTGCCCGTCGTGGATGCGCCACTCGTGCCACCAGTCCCGCCTGTGGCAGCGACCGTGCCGCCCGATCCGCTTTGCGCGCGAATGTAAATGCGCCCGAGCGCTGAAGGGTCTTCGCGGAAATCGCCCTTGGCCTCAAGCAGCACGGCGTAATCGGCCGATTGCGTGAAAATGGTCGAGATCTGGCGATTGCCGTATGTGTTGTAGAGCGCCGTGCGGATCTGTTCGACCGTCAGGCCGAAAGCGGCGGCCTTTTCGCGATCGATCTCGATGGCAAGTTGCGGATTGCGGATCTGCAGATCGGTGGTCACATCGCGCAGGCCCGGCAGGCGGCGCATCCGATCGAGCATTTCAGGCGATTTTTCGTAAAGCGCACCCAGATCGCCCGATTGCAGCGTATATTGATATTGCGCGCGCGCCACGCGGCCGCCGTTCAGATTGAGATTCTGAACCGGATTGAAAACGACATTGATGCCGGGAACTGTATTGGCTTTCTGGCGCAGTCGCGCGATCACGCCGCCAATATTGCCGCGCTCCTTTTTCGACTTCAGCTTGATGAAGAAACTGCCGACATTGGCGCCGCCATTGCCGGCGTTGTAAATCATATATTCGACAGCCGGATCTTCCATCACAAGGGCAGCGACCTGCTGCTGCTTTTCCGACATGGCCTTGAAGCCGATATCGGGTGCTGCTTCGCTGGAGCCGGAGAGGAAGCCGGTATCCTCGATCGGGAAGAAGCCTTTCGGCATCCAGCTGAACATCCAGACGCTTGCGATAATCGTTCCGATCGTCACCGCCAGCATGGTGAGGCGGAAGCGCAGAACGATATCGAGCATGAAGCGATAGCCGTTCGTAACGCCGTCAATAACCCAATCGACACCGCGCGAGAATGCGCCGGGCTTGGCGTGATGATCGACGGGTTTGAGAATGCGCGCGCACAGCATCGGCGTCAGCGTCAGCGACACAAAGCCCGAGACGAGAATGGCGCAGGAAATGACCACCGCAAATTCGCGGAAGACGCGACCGACCACGCCGCCCATGAGCAGCACGGGGATGAAAACGGCAACCAGCGAGAGCGTGATCGAAATGATCGTGAAGGTGATTTCTTTCGAGCCCTTCAGCGCCGCCTCGAACGGTTTCATGCCGTCTTCAATATGTCGCACGATATTTTCGAGCATGACGATCGCATCGTCGACGACAAAGCCCACAGCCAGCGTGATGGCGAGCAGCGAAATATTGTCGATCGAATAGCCGAAGACATACATGAAGGCGCATGTGCCGATCAGTGACACCGGCAGCGCCAGCGTCGGGATGAGCGTTGCAGCGAAATTTTTCAGGAACAGGAAGATGACGAGCACGACGAGCGCGACGGAGAGTGCCAGCGTGAATTCAACGTCTTCCAGCGATTCACGGATCGAGACCGAACGGTCGTTGAGAACATGCGCCTGGATCGAGGGCGGCAATTGCGCCTGATAATTCGGAAGCTTCTGCTTGATCGCATCGACAACCTGAACCGTATTGGCATCCGACTGGCGATAGACAGCCAGCAGGATGGCCCGGTCATTGCCCTTCCAGGCCGCGACCTGATCATTCTCGACGCCGTCATAGACACGCGCCACTTCGCCAAGCCGCACCGGTGCGCCATTGCGCCAGGCGACAACGAGATCGCGATAGCCTTCGGCATGTTCGATCTGGCCTGACGCCGTCAGCGTGAAATTGCGATCAGCGCCGCGCAATGTGCCCACAGGCGTTGCCGAATTGGCAGCCGACACGGCATTGCGAATATCCTGCAGGGTGAGGCCGCGGGCAGCTGCTGCATCGGGATCGGCCTCGACGCGCACGGCGAATTTCTGCTGGCCGAAGATCGAGACCTGCGCAACGCCTGGAATTTGCGAAATCTGCTGGGCAAAAATCTGCTCGGCATAATCATTGGTCGTCGACAGTGGCAGCGTCGGCGAGGACAGGCCCAAAAAGAGAATGGGCGAATCCGCCGGATTCACTTTGCGGAAGCTCGGCGGCGACGTCATTTCCGGTGGCAGTCGGCGCAGGGTTGCCGAGATCTGCGATTGCACGTCGAGCGCTGCGCCATCAATGTCGCGGTCGAGATCGAATTGCAGCGTGATATTGGTGTCGCCCGTGCGCGAGCGCGATGTCATCAGCGTAATGCCGGGAATGGTCGCAAAGGCGCGCTCGAGCGGCGCGGCCACCGATGCAGCCATCGTCTCCGGATTTGCGCCCGGCAGATTGGCAGAGACATTGATCGTCGGGAAATCGACGCGGGGCAGGGCGGCGACCGGGAGTTTCAGATAGCCGAAAATGCCGAAGACGATGAACGACACCATCAACAGTGTCGTCATCACCGGACGCCGGATGCAGAGTTCAGGCAACGACATCAGGAATTACCCTTCTTGACTTCGGCATTTCGAATTTCGACGCGCGCGCCATTGGTCAGCGCCAGTGCGCCATCGACCACGACATTCTCGCCGCCCTTCAACCCGCTGGTGACAATCTCGCGGCCTTCCTGGAAGCGGGCGAGCTGGACGGGACGCACGCGCGCCACGCCATCCTCGATCACATAGACGAAACTGCCCGATTGTCCGGCCTGCACCGCCTCGCGCGGCACACTGACAACATCTTGGTCGACACGCATGGTCATGCGCACCGAGCAGAGCTGTCCGGCCCAGAGAATTTCGTCGGGATTGTTGAAGGCTGCGCGCACGATAATCGTGCCCGTTGCCGCATCGATCGTGTTCTCAATCACCGCAAGACGGCCCTTGACGGATTTATTGGCGCCTTGCGGGGTGACCGACACTTCGGAATCCTCACGCGACAGAGCATCGCGCAGATCGCCGAGCAGGCGCTGGGGCACCGAGAAAGCGACATAAATCGGCGTTGTCTGCACGATGGTTGTCAGCGTACCCGTGGCGCTGGAATCGCCCGAGCGAACGATATTGCCGGCTTTTTGCGAGAAGGTGCTGACGCGGCCAGAAATCGGCGCCTTGATCGTGTACCAGCTCAATTGCACTTTGAGATTTTCGATCTGCGCCTCGTCGCCCATGATCGAGGCGCGCGCGGCGGCGGCTGCCGTTTTCGCATTGTCGAGACTGACCTGCGTGCCGGTCTGTTTGGCGACAAGCTCCGAAAAGCGCGACACGTCGCGCTCTGCCTGTTCAAGCGCGGTGCGATTTTTTGCCAAGGCTGCTTCGGCCTGTTTGATCTGCGCTTCGATCTGGCGCGAGTCGAGCCGCACGAGAATGTCGCCTGCTTTCACCGGCGCGCCATCGGCCACAAGAATGCTGTCGATCTGCGCATCGATGCGCGAGCGGATCGCAACGCTGGCGATCGGCTGCACGGTGCCGACAGCTTCTGCCATAAAGGGCATGGGTCCGCGCACAACCGGGGCGATCCGCACGGAGACGGGCGGGCGTCCCTGTCCCTGTCCCTGACCTTGTCCTTGCTGGGCCTGCTGTCCCTGCGGGCGTGCTGCCTCGCTTCTGGGAGCATTCGCCTGTTGGGCGTTGGCGCGGAAGTCGGAAATGGCTGGCCAGTAAAAGGCGGTCGCGCCAAGGCCCGTCACACAGGCGGCGATCATGGCAGCGCGTTTCGCGGTCATCATTTCCTACTCCCATCAGGCCTTTATGCGCGGGCTCGACCCCGATTTCTTTCAAGCCTAGCGCGCACATTGGTAGCAGGAGCGAGCGTCTTGGCAAGCCGCGTTGCGGTGATGTTTTCGCGCAGCTTGACCCTTCTGGCCATGTCTGGCCCGGGCTTGATCGTCAGTCTACGGGCGCGCCCAAAAGGCGGACCATGCGCGCGCGTTTACAATCTGTCTAAAAGATGGGGAGCCCGACAGAATCTGCAAGCGAAGATGATGCGCTCCGGTCAGGCTGGCTGGCCCGATATTTCCTGGCTCAGCGCCCTGGCGAGATCTTCGCTCGTGAATGGCTTTGCAACAATGCCACGCCTGTTGTGCGATGGCGGGACGCCTGCGCGGCCATAGCCGGTTGTAAAGATGAAGGGGCAGCTTTTGTCGGCCAGTTCGTCGGCCACGGGATCGATCTTTTGGGAGCCCAGATTGACGTCGAGCACAGCCGCATCAATGCCGCCTTCCCTGATGAGGGCCAAAGCATCGGCCACCTGCGAGACGGAACCCGCGATAATGCAGCTAAGGTCGGTGAGCATGTCTTCGAGCGTCAGGGCAATGAAGGGCTCGTCCTCCACGATCAGAATCTTGCGGCCCCGCAAGATATCGAGTGGCGATATGGCGCCCGTCCCTTCCGTCATCTGCTTGCCTTCGGCCGCTCTCGGGCGGCAGAGCCGTCAAGCGAGAATAAGAGGGAAATATAGAATCACCATGGATGGGCTTGAGTTTATTTGCAAGCTTTACTGGAGTATTTGTTTCTGTTTCAGAAACATAAATATTCCCGTGATCAGCCAACCCGCCATCAGGGCAAAGCCCCCCATCGGAGCCGCCATCGGAAAAAGACCTCGCGCGGCCAGCGCGCGCAAAGCCAGATCCCCGCAAAACAGGATTGCGCCCAAAAGCACAATGCCGGCAGAGGTGAGTGACAGGCGGCTGGGAGAGCCGCGCAGCAAAGCGACCGCCAGTGCTGCATGAAGAAGCGCAAATTCAGAGGCGGTTTTCAAATTCTCGCCATAGCCGCCATGCGCGGCCATGGCCGCGGCAGCAATTCCGCCCGCGCCCAAAAGGCCGGTCAGCAGGCTCAGAAGGCGGGCGAGAACAATCATCAATGAGATCCGGGAGCGTCGCTGCAATCAGCGCTGGACCATAAACCCCGATCGCTTTAGTGCAAGCCGGGCGCGCCGGCCCCGTGCGCCCGACAGGGGGAGACGACCGGCGGCTATATCGATCAGCTTTGGCGCTTCGGCGAGACCGGTGCGCTCAAGCAATCTGCCGATGAGATGGCGTCCGCTGCCGGTCCGAAACCGCCATAAGCGGACGCGATGCCTGCCGCCCAGATGATAGTTCCTGCGCTCGAGCGGCGGTTGGCCCGTTTCCAGAAACAGCAAGAGCGTGAGCAGCGAGATCGGAAACGAACCCAAGACCAAGGCTGTCAGGGCACTGCTGCGTTCAGCAGCTCTGGCGAGCTTGCGGAATGGGGTCTTTTTGGATCCATAAAAAACGCTTTGTACTTTATAGTTACGCATCTTACTTGCCACTCAACTTGAACACGCAGACTGGCACTCGCCGATCGCTATATAGGCGAGGTTAACTCTGTCTCAACCATACGGGGATCACACTCTGTTCAGATGAGTCGAGGATGGCCGCAATGAGCGCGGAAAAGCAGTGCGATAAGCGAGAATCCGGGTGCTGGCGGCATCCTGGATTGGTTTGCCTTTCGCTCCTTTTCTTTGCTGGCATTGCCTTAGCGGTCTTCGCGCCCGCCTTTGGCGATCTTGCCGGTTCTGATGGCCCGCTGCGTCTGGCAGGGTTTGCTTTTCTCGGTTTGGGTCAGTTTTTCGGCCAGCGGGCGGAGGCTGAAAGCGATCCTGTCGCGCCGGCCGTCCCGGACGACATGCTTGTGCCCGCGCGGCGGGTCTCTCCGCAGGCGGATCGTCAGGCTCCTGTCGTTTCGGATGAGCGCTCCCCGGAGCCGGACGAGACGCATCGTCTGCTGGCACATGTGCTTGCCACCCCGGCGGGCCCCATTGCGCGGCGTGTTCTCATCACCCATTTGCCGGCCCCGGAAGCCCCGCTGGGCATGCTGGAATGCACCGCTTTTGCCTCGCAATTCGCCCGCGCGCTGGCTTGCGAGGGGCGGACCATTTTGGTCATGCTGGGCGCTCTGGGGGCGCAGCGCCCCGGCCTGTTTGAGCTTGTCGAAGGCAGCTCCTCCTTTTCAGAGGCAATCCACCGGGAGGCCGGCTCGAGGCTCCACGTCCTGCCGGCCGGTCGCGGGCGAGCGTCTGCGGGTGCGGCGCGCGACATGGTGATCGATGCGCTCTCGGAAACCTATGATTTCGTCGTTCTGGTGACGGTGGAAGAGGATGGGGAGGCGGCGCGGCGTCAGGTTTTGGGTCTGGCGTCTCGTGCCGACCATGTGCTGATTGCCTGCACCGGACAGGTCGGCAGCCCCGACATGCTGTTCCTGCGCGATTCTTTGCGGGATGAGGGCGCCGGCGATGTCGTAGCGGCGCGGATTGGTCTGCATGGGCTCGAGGCGCGCGCAGCGGCCTGATCAGGCGGCGTCCTTTTTCTCCATCCAGGCGATCAGCGGCAGCAGCGGCACGATCCAGGACAGGCCGAGGGCCGCATAAACCAGACCCTGAACGAGGCCGGAGGCGTCTTGCACAAAGCGCGCCTGGGCCAGCGCCATGGCAACCAGCGCATAGACCACGACATAGATCACGACGACAAAGGCGCCGACGAGCTTACGGATGCGCTGGGGCATGATCATGTGTCCTGAGGTGCGGCGTTTTGGGGTGCGACAGGCGGAAGCGTTTACTTGGGATGCGTGCCTCGCTTATGTCTCGCCCACGGCGCAAGTCAATCGCCGCGGGATCACGAGGACAACAGGACGCATGACCAGCTTGAGCAATGTCTCCCTGACGCAAGGCGGGGCCGCGCCGGTTTCAGATGTGGATGCGCTGCGTGCCGTGCGCCTTTGGCTGTGGGGCGTCACTGGCCTTGTCTTTCTCATGGTGATTGTCGGCGGCGCGACGCGGCTGACCGAATCCGGCCTGTCGATCACGGAATGGCGCGTCATCACGGGGGTTATTCCGCCGCTCAGCGAAGCCCAATGGCTCGTCGAATTCGAGAAATACAAGCAGATCCCGCAATATTCCGAGCTCTTCCCGACGATGACGCTGAGCGAGTTCAAGGTCATTTTCTATTGGGAATGGGGCCATCGTTTTCTTGGCCGCGTCATCGGCCTCGCCTTTGCCCTGCCGCTCGCCTTTTTCTGGATTCGTGGCGTCTTGCCGCGCGCCCTCAAGCCGAAACTGCTGGGCCTTCTCGCTTTGGGCGGCCTGCAGGGTGCGGTTGGCTGGTGGATGGTGAAATCGGGCCTGACGGGCCGTGTCGAAGTGGCGCAGGAGCGTCTGGCCGTTCACCTGCTGCTGGCCTCATTCACTTTGACAGGATTGGTCTGGCTCGCTGTCGGCCTGAAAAGCCGGGCGGGGGAAGTTTTGGGCTCCGCCGCCGCACGTCTGCGCCTGTCGTCTTATGTGCTTGTCGTCCTGACATTGGTGCAGATCGGCCTTGGCGCTTTGGTTGCGGGCCTGCGCGCCGGCTATACCTACAATACCTGGCCGCTGATGGACGGCGACTTCATCCCGCCGCTGGAAAATCTCGCCCGCCTGTCGCCTTTCTGGTCGAACCTTGTCGACAATGTCACGACGGTGCAGTTCAACCATCGCATGACGGCCTATCTGCTCTTGGGCTTCGCGCTCTGGCATGCCTGGGATGCCTTGCGCCATGCTGCCGGAAGCGTTGCGGCCAAAAGAGCGCGCGTGATTGCCGCTCTCATCCTCGTCCAGGCGATCATCGGCATTGTGACTTTGGTCCTCGTCATCCCGCTCCATGTCGCGCTGGCGCATCAGGGCTTTGCCATGGTTGTGCTGGCCATGGCAGCGGTGCATGCGCGGCGGATGGCCGACGCGCAGGCCTGAAAACAAAGAGGCCCGAGCGGTTTAATGCGCGGGCCTCAAGTTTTGATTCAAGTGAAGTGAGCCTTTTGGGCCGTCATTGCGAGCGTAGCGAAGCAATCCAGAGATCACACGTGAGGCTTCTGGATTGCCGCGTCGCCTTCGGCTCCTCGCAATGACGACGTGTTGCGCCGTCAGCCGGCGGCCGCCAAAGCCTGATCGAGATCGGCGATAATGTCTTTCTTGTCCTCGATGCCAACCGACAGGCGCACCACATCGGGGCCGGCGCCCGATGCGATTTTCTGCTCGTCGGTGAGCTGGCGATGCGTGGTGGACGCTGGATGGATGATCAGCGAACGCGTGTCGCCGACATTTGCGAGATGCGAGAAGAGCTGCAGATTCGACACGAGCGAGAGGCCCGCGTCATAGCCGCCCTTCAGGCCGAAGGTGAAAACCGCGCCGCAGCCCTTGGGGCAGTATTTTTGCGCGAGATTGTAATAGCGGTCGCCCTTGAGGCCGGGATAGCTCACCCACTTTACGGCCTTGTGGTTCGACAGATGCTCGGCCACCGCCAAAGCATTTTCCGAATGACGCTGCATGCGCAGCGGCAATGTCTCGATGCCGGTCAGCAGCATGAAAGCATTGAAGGGCGAGAGGGCGGGGCCCAGATCGCGCAGGCCCAGCACGCGGCAGGCAATGGCAAAGGCGAAATTGCCGAAAGTCTCGCCCAGAATCATGCCGCCATATTCGGGGCGCGGGGCCGAGAGCATCGGATAGCGCTTGTCGGCCATCCAGTCGAACGTGCCGCCATCGACGATCAGGCCGCCGATGGAATTGCCGTGGCCGCCCAGAAATTTTGTCGCGCTATGCACGATAATGTCGGCGCCATGTTCGAAGGGGCGCACGAGATAGGGCGAGGCCAGAGTATTGTCGACGATGAGCGGCACGCGGGCGCGCTTGGCGATTTTCGCAATCGCCTCGATGTCGCAGATCACGCCGCCAGGATTGGCGATGCTCTCGATGAAGATCGCCTTGGTGCGCGGCGAGATGGCGGCCTCGAAGGTCGCGAGATCGTCCGGATCGGCCCATTTCACGTTCCAGCCGAAGTTTTTATAGGCGTGATTGAACTGGTTGATCGAGCCGCCATAGAGCTTGTTGGAGGCAATCAGCTCGTCGCCCGGCTGCATCATCGTATGGAAGCAGAGAAATTCCGCCGCATGGCCCGAGGCGACCGCGAGCGCCGCCGTGCCGCCCTCAAGGGCTGCTACGCGCTCTTCGAGCACGGCATTGGTCGGGTTGGTGATGCGGGTGTAAATATTGCCAAAGGCCTGCAGGCCGAAGAGCGAGGCTGCATGATCGACGTCATCGAAGACGAAAGATGTCGTCTGGTAGATCGGCGTGGCGCGGGCGCCGGTCGCCGGATCGGGCGCAGCGCCCGCGTGAATGGCGAGTGTATTGAAGCCGGGCGCGGTCTGGTCGGTCATGGCGGATCCTTCAAAAATAGCATGAAAGGGTTCTACGCCCGGCCCATGAAAGGCGTCAACGCAACACAAGGTGCATGGGCTCCGGGTTATTTCACAGCAATGGCGCGTGTTAATTCACGAAAAAATACGTTGAATTCGTCGGCTGCATGACTAGTTTGCGGCAAATTCCAAAGCGTTGGAGGAAATCGCATCTGCCGCCCGGTATCCCGGTCGGCGCGGTTTCGTCTGCGGCCAGATCCGAGCGGAATGGAGATTGGTTTGAGCTTTTTCGAACTCGCCCTCGGCAATATTCTGTCGCCTGTCGTCCTGTTCTTCATGCTGGGCGTGGGCGCTGCGCTGGCGCGATCGGATCTCTCCGTGCCCGAAGCGGTGGCCAAGACCCTGGCCCTGTTTCTGATGATGTCGATCGGCCTGAAGGGCGGCGTCGAAGTGGCCAAACAGGGCATGAGCGCCATGCTGGTCTGGACGATTGTCGCGGGCGCGGCTTTGTCCTTTCTTCTGCCCATTATCGCTTACGCCTTGCTGCGCGCCACCACCGGGCTCGATGCGGTCAATGCTGCGGCGGTCTCTGCGCATTACGGTTCGATTTCTGCAGTGACTTTGGCGGCAGGCATTGATGTCCTCTCGCGCGTCGGAGTCGTGGCCGAGGGCTATATGGTCGCCGTCGCCGCAGTTATGGAAACGCCTGCCATTATTTGCGCACTTCTGCTGGTGCGCCGCGCGGCGCCGAAAGCCGCTGGTGCATCGACGGCGGAACTGGTGCGCGAAGCCAGTCTCAATGGATCGGTGATCGCTCTGGTCGGCTCCTTCTTCATCGGCTGGATTGTCGGGCCGGACGGATTGAAACCGGTTGCGCCTTTGTTCATCGATCTGTTTCGTGGTGTGCTCTGCATCTTTCTTCTCGACATGGGATTGGTCGCGGGCAGGGGGCTGGCGCGCGCCGGCAAACATCTCGACATGCGTCTGCTGGCCTTCGGCATTGCCATGCCGCTGATCTCTGGCGCCATAGCTGCTGTGATCGCAGCTGCGATCGGCCTGTCGGTTGGCGGCACGATGATTTTCATCACTCTGGCTGCATCGGCCTCCTATATTGCCGCGCCCGCCGCCATGCGCATTGCGCTGCCGGAGGCAGAGCCCGCCATTTATCTGACGCTGTCTTTGGGTGTCACATTCCCGTTCAATCTCACGCTCGGGCTTCCACTCTATCTGATGGCCGCGCAATATCTGCGCGGTTGAGGGATTCGCCATGCAGACGTTCGCCAAGAAAAGACTCGAGATCGTGATCGAACATCCGGCGCGAAAAGGGCTCGCGACAATTCTCGATGCGCAAAAGGTGACCGGTTATTCCGTCCTGCCGGTGATCGCGGGCAGCGGCAAATATGGCCCGTGGGATGAAGCGGGGCAGGTGACATCGGCCGAAGGCATGGTCATGTTCATCTGCATCGTCGACCCCACGCATATCGACCGCGTGATTGAGGCGGTCTATCCGTTCATTCAGCTGCGCAAGGCAATCATGACGGTCAGCGACGTGCAGGTGGTGCGCGGCGAGCGGTTTTAGGGTTTTGCGTAACCCTCTCCCGCAAAGCGGGAGAAGGGAGAGGCCAGTCGTTACTTCTTCACCCCAAACGGATTGGCGCCCGGCGCCAATGTGCGCTTCTGAAAGCCTTTGCCGGACATGATCTGGCGCTTTGACGAGATGATGCGGGAGTTCACGCCCGTCCAGCCGATCTCGCCGGATAATCTTCCATATTCGATCTTCGGGCAGCGGTTCATGATGACCGTCACACCTTGCGCCTCAGCACGCGCGGCGGCGGCATCGTTGCGCACGGTGAGCTGCATCCAGATCACTTTCGGCAGGGGATCGAGCGCCAGCGCCTCATTGACGATTCCGTCGGCGGCTTCCGAATTGCGGAAAATCTCGACCATGTCGATGGGCTCGGGGATATCGGCGAGTTTCGCATAAAAGGGACAGCCGAGTACACTTTGGCCGGCAAGGCCCGGATTGACGCCGATGATCCTGTATCCGCGCTGGGAGAGATATTTCAGCACGAAATAGGACGGCCTCACCTCATTGGACGAGGCGCCCACCAGCGCAATGGTCTTGACGCTGTTGAGAATGCCGCGAATGAGTTCGTCAGGATATTGATCGTGGTTCGTCATAAAACTCTTCTGCCAAAGCGGACGGCGAATGTCGATCCGGACTGTCGGGGAAGATGAGGAGGTTTTCTTGGTCAAGATGAGCGTGGCCGATATCGAGGCCTTTCTGGCGCGCGAATTCCCGCAGATCGCGGCATCGGGCGATTTCACCATGCTGGAAACCGGCCCGATGAGCGGCAAGCTGCGACTCAATTGCCGCGAGCATCACTTGCGGCCTGGCCGCACCGTCTCGGGGCCGACCATGTTCGCTCTGGCCGATGTCGGCATCTGGCTGGCGGTCCTCGCCCAGATCGGTCCGGTCGGCATGGCGGTGACGACCAATCTCAATATCAATTTCCTGCGCATGCCCGGTTCGGTCGATCTCATTGCCGATTGCCGGATCCTGAAACTCGGCAAAAGGCTGGCTGTCGGCGAATGCGCCATCGTCCCGGCCGCGGGCGGCGAGCTCGTGGCCCATGCGACGGCGACCTATTCCATTCCCAATTTCAGGTAAAATAATACCACATACAAAACAGGCCTGTTTTTCAGGCGTGTTCTGCAATTTTCGTCTCAAAAATGGATTGACGGGGCAGGGCGATCCACCCTATAAGCCGTCATCCTTCAGGTGGCGGGCGTTTTGCGCCTTTCCCCCTCTCGAGACGGAAAACAATCATGTTCGGCAATACAACTTCTACTAAGGCCGCCGAGGTCCAGAAGAACTGGGTGCTGATCGATGCGAAGGGGCTCGTCGTCGGCCGCCTCGCCACGATCATTGCCATGCGTCTTCGCGGCAAGCACAAGGCTTCTTTCACTCCGCATGTCGATGATGGCGACAATATTATCGTCATCAATGCCGACAAGGTGGTCTTCACGGGCCGCAAGCGCGACAACAAGATGTATTATCACCACACCGGCTTCATCGGTGGCATCAAGGAACGTTCGGCCAAGTTCATTCTTGAGGGCCGTTTCCCTGAGCGTATCGTCGAGAAGGCTGTTGAGCGCATGCTCCCGCGCGGTCCGCTGGGCCGCAAGCAGCTCGGCAATCTGCGCGTGTACAAGGGTGCCGAGCACCCCCATGTCGCGCAGAATCCTGTGACGCTGGACGTCGCGAGCCTCAATTCCAAGAATGTGCGGAGCGCTTGATCATGGCTGAGACCCTCAATTCTCTCGCTGACCTCAAGGGCGCCTCGCCAAGTGCGGAAGCTCCCATCCATGTCCAGAAGCTCGACAAGCTCGGTCGCGCCTATGCCACCGGCAAGCGCAAGAACGCGGTCGCCCGCGTCTGGATCAAGCCCGGTTCCGGCAAGGTGACCGTCAACGGTCGCGCCATCGATGTGTATTTTGCGCGCCCCGTTTTGCGTATGATCCTTCAGCAGCCGCTCGACATCGCCAAGCGCGTTGGCCAGTACGACCTGCTCATCAAGGTCGCCGGTGGCGGCCTGTCGGGCCAGGCCGGCGCAGTGCGTCACGGCCTCGCCAAGGCGCTGACGCATTATGAGCCCGAGCTTCGCCCGGCGCTCAAGCGCGAAGGCTTCCTGACCCGCGATTCGCGTGTCGTCGAGCGTAAAAAATACGGCAAGAAGAAAGCCCGCCGCAGCTTCCAGTTCTCGAAGCGCTGATCGGGCAGGCTTTTCAGCCTGTTGCAGAATCAAAGCCGCGTTTGCCGAAAGGCAACGCGGCTTTTTTCTTGTTGCCCGCTCGCCTCGCTTAAGCTTAGGCCAAGCTCTTTATTTTGTTTCTATTCTTCACACGAACCTTTGTTCTTTTGCTCATCTGAGCGATTTTTTATTGTCTGACATCAACTTGCTGCCGATGATCTGTTTGCATGGGGCAGTCGGCACGCTAACTCTTGCCTGCAACATATAATTTCATCCAACTATATTTGCGCGAGCACAAAATGAATCACGAACATGCCGGCGCCGACGATTTTATTCATCTGGCTGCCGAGATTGCGGCTGCCTATGTTGCCAATAATTCGGTTTCGCCTGCCGGCCTGCCCGATCTGCTGCGATCGATCCATGCGACCTTGAGGGATATGGCTCAACCGGGCCGCCCGACCTCTGTTGCATCCGGCCCGGCAAAACCGCTCCAGCCGGCGGTGCCGATCGAAGAAACGGTTACGTCGGAACATATTGTTTGCCTCGAGGATGGGCAGGCCTTCCGCTCCCTCAAGCGCCATCTGGGCACGGCGCATCAAATGACGCCGCAGCAATATCGCGAAAAATGGGGTCTGCCGGCCGATTATCCGATGGTCGCTCCCAATTATGCCGAAGCGCGTTCGGCCATGGCGAAGAAGATCGGGCTCGGCCAGCGCCGCCGCACCAACAAGAAGAAGTAAGTCTCGGCAGGCGGATGGGGCCAGTTTGCCTTGCGCCTGCCGCCTTGCTCCGTCATGCTGGAGCTTCAGCATCCGGAGTGTTTGCCTTGGTCAATTTGTCGTTTGTTCGCCCCGTCATTGCAGCGGGGCTTGCCGCGCTTTTCTGCGCTCCGGCCTTTGCCCAGAACAATATCAATCTTGAGCGGTTGGACATTGCCGGACCGGGCGATTCTTCCACGCTGTCGATTGAAAAGGTCGAGGTGGTCAATACCAACCTCAGCGCTGATGAAGTCCGTCATCTTTTCTCAGGAAGAGCAAAACCCGAAGAGGCACTGGCCGCGACCGCGCGCATGACGGCTGAACGCCTCACCATTCGCGGCGCGGTGCTGGCCGGAGATGACGGCAAGATCTCATTTGGAACATTTACTGCGACTGCTATCGACAAGGGGCGCTTCAAGAAAGCGGGCCTGGACAAGATCGAAGCCAATATCAAATCGGGCGGTAAATCTGGCGAGGCGCGGGTGGTGTCGCGCCCGATTGAAATGGAAAATGGCGACATTGGTACTCTGATCGCCGCCGCCCAAAAGGGCGATCTTGAATCGGCTGTCGTGCTGATGGGCCGTTTCGACTGGCGCGGATTTGAGGCCAGTATGGTCGACCCCGATGTGCCGGCCAATGCGCCGGGCGGCAATGTGGCGCGCGTCAGTCTCGCCAGTCTGACGGGGGTGACCGAATATAGCGGGACCGTTCCGCTGCGCATGTCGGGCGAGGCGCGCGGCATTCTGATCGAACTGCCGCCGGCTTCATCTGCCGGGCAGCAGCTGAAAGCCTTTGGCTATGATCGCATCGAACTCGGATTTGCGGCTCAGGCGACCTACGATCCGGGACGGCGCGTCCTGAACTTGCAGGAATATTCCTTTTCGGGCGTCCAGGCAGGCAAATTGTCGATGGGCGGTGTTTTTACCGGCATTGCCCCGGAGCTTCTGGCGGGCGGCGACAGCGCCGCGCGTGAGCGTGCCGGTGCCAGTGCGGGCATTGCGGAGCTGGATCTGCGTTTTGTCGATGCGGGCCTCGCCAATCGTGCTTTTGCCTTTGCCGCGGCCAGCCAGGGCAAGGCCCCGGCAGCTTTGCAGGCCGAGACGGCTGCTATGGCAGGGCAATTGCTGCCGCTTTTGCTCGGGGGTGACCCTTCGGCGCTGGCGCTTGCCCAGTCGCTCCAGACCTTCCTGCGCGATCCCCGCAGCTTCACACTCAAGCTGAAGGCGCGGGGAGCACCTGTGCCCGTCGCAAGGCTGTCCTCCATCGCCGATCCGGCTTCCTTCCTCGCTCTTGTCGAGGTGACGCTTTTGGCGAACCAATAGGCCGGATTGTCGACAGGTCAGCGAAAAACGCAGCTCTTTAATGAAAAATTCAAGATGCCATGCGCCTTACGCATGGCAGACCGTCGCTTTGCGTGCTTGTGCGGCGCGGAATCCGATTTATACGCAGTGCACACAAGTTGATTGCACTGCAACATCGGAGAAAAAACATGGTTGAGAGCCGCACCGAATATCTGGCCGTCAGCACCGGCGTCGTCCTGACCGCTATCGTTGCCCTGTTCCCGCTCTTCGCGTAAGCGCAGGGTCGAAAAAGGCATATGAGAAAGCCCCGGCATTGCCGGGGCTTTTCTTTTGCCTGTATTTCTCCGTTGACTGTAACGGCTGCTTCGCGCGACGAGAGCGCGGCAAGTCATGCGAGGACTGATCAATGGCGCGGATTTTCATCGATGGTGAGGCTGGCACAACGGGGCTAGGCATCCGCGACAGGCTTGCCGGCCAGGCCGGGATCGAACTCGTCAGCATCGATCCGGCCAAGCGCAAGGATGTATCTGCCAAGCGCGACCTGATGGCCGGTGTCGATCTCGTCATTCTCTGCCTGCCCGACGAGGCGGCCAAAGAGACGGTTGCTCTTGCCGACACTTTGCCGGGCGGGGGGCCGCGTATTCTCGATGCCTCCACCGCCCATCGTGTCGCCTCGGGCTGGACTTTTGGCTTTCCGGAAATGGACAAAGGGCAGGACGCAGCCATTGCCGGCTCGCGTCGCGTTGCCAATCCCGGCTGCTATTCGACCGGCGCCATTGCGCTCCTGCGCCCCCTTGTCGATGCCGGCCTGATCGCGCCCGACATGCCGCTCACCATCAATGCCGTCTCGGGCTATTCGGGCGGCGGAAAGGCGATGATCGAGGCTTATGAGGCAGGGGCAGCCGCGCCTTTCGAGCTTTATGCTTTGGGCCTCGAGCACAAGCATATTCCCGAAATCCAGGCCTATGCGCGGATGAATCAGCGTGTGCTCTTCGTGCCCTCCGTCGGCAATTTCCGGCAGGGCATGATCGTCTCGATCCCGCTGCATCTGAAAGACCTGCCGGGGCGCCCGTCAGCGAGCGAACTGCAGGCTGCACTCGCCGCCCATTATCGGGATTGCGAATTTGTCAGCGTGGTCGAGCCGGAGGCCAAACTCGATGCGACCGCGCTCAACGATACCAATAGGCTCGATATTCGCGTCGCCAGCAGCCCCAAACACGGCCATGCCGTTTTGCTGGCCCGGCTCGACAATCTCGGCAAGGGCGCATCGGGGGCCGCCGTGCAGAATTTGCGCTTGATGCTGGACCTCTAAACCTGTTGCAAAACTGCGACAGGTGGTCCGGCTTTTTGGGGCGACCGGCTCGACCTTTCGGGCAGTTTTTTTCTGTTTTATCGTTGTTTTTTGGCGTTTTGCGCCGATTTTTACCCGTGTGACCAGTCGCCTTGCCCTTGTTTTGAATGCAAGACATTCCGTCGCGGGTTTAGCTGAGAACTAGCTGGCGATGTCGAAACCTGAACGCGTCGCCGGTTGTCAGGGAGTTTTTGATGAATTCGTCCAAGGGCTTTTGGCTGGCCTCCGTCGCCGCCGTATCACTCATTGCAGCAACCGGCGCACAGGCCGGCGGCTTTATCAACCAGTCGCAGAGCACGGTTTTTAACGGCATGGGCTATGCCGGCTATGCCGCGCCGGGCACCTCGCCCTCGGCCATGTTCCTCAATCCGGCAACCATGACCGAATTCCGCCGCTTCACGACAGAGAATAATTTCTCGGGCGTGTTCCCGGTTACCAAGATCACGGGTACGGGCGCAACCGGCAGCTCGACGCCTTCTGGTGACATTGGGCAGGATGCGCTTGTGCCGGCATCCTATTTCATCATGCCGTTGAATGAGAGCCTCTCGGTCGGTCTTTCGATCAATTCGCCCTTCGGCCTGACCACCAAGCCCGATCTTCCTTGGGGCGGCCAGTTGAACTCGACGACGACGAAGGCGCGCACTTATACGTTCACGCCCTCTGTTGCCTATAAGCTTAGCGATAGTCTCTCGCTCGGTTTTGGCATTCAGGCCCAGTATTTTTCCGCCACTTTCCTTAGTGACTACACGGTTAGTGTGCCCAATACGGCCGTCAATAACGCCGGGGTGAAGGGCGATGGCTGGGGCTACGGCGTCACCGCCGGCCTGACATGGAAGCCGATGGCGGGCACGGCGATCGGCATCGGATATCGTTCACGCATCGATCAGAAGATCGAAGGAAATTATGTTTTCTCTGGCGGGTCGCTCGCTGCTTACAACAACTCTCCCATATCAGGAACTCTGAAACTTCCCGACCGTCTGAACCTTAGCATCCGCCAGATGATCACACCTGAGTGGGACGTCTTGGGTTCCGTTGAGTGGCATAATTGGAGCCGTATTGGCACTGCGCCGCTGTCGGGCCCTGATGTACCTTATGTTAGTGATCCTAGCCGTTACCCGAGCTTGGGCTCAATCAAGTTCAACTATAAAGACGCATGGTTCTTTGCTATCGGTAGCGAATATAAATGGTCGAAGGATCTGACGGTTCGTGGTGGTGTTGCTTACGAGCTTTCTCCTGTCACGACAGAAGTGCGCACGACCCGTCTGCCTGACAACAATCGTTTGTGGCTCTCGACCGGTGCTTCTTACAAGTTGACGGAGCTTTTCACCATGAACGCCTCCTACAGCCGTGTCATGGTCAAGGATGCGAATATCAGCATCGCTTCTCCGGCCTACACTGGCCAGTCTAAGGCTCATGTCGACATTCTGTCGCTCGGCCTAATGACGCGCTGGTAAGCATCCCGTTGCAACAAAGAAAAGAGCCGCGCATTGCGCGGCTCTTTTTGTTTTTATGATTTCACGCGGACATATTCGCCGGGCGCATCGCAGAGCGGCGTGAGTTTTCCGCCGCCCGGTTCGCGCGCGGCCACTCGCTCTGGCGCTTGTGCGCTGACCCAGACGATCCAGTCCGTCCACCATGAGCCCGGCGTTTCATGCGCCTTCGCCAGCCAATCATCGAATGTGCCAACAGCCGCCGGGCCGGACCAGAATTGATATTTGGGTTTTGAGACGGGATTGACGACGCCGGCAATATGTCCGGAGCCTGCGAGCACATAGCGCACGGGCCCGCCAAAAAAACCGGCGCCGGTGAAGACTGAGCGGGCAGGGGCGATGTGATCTTCTTTCGCGGCCAGATGATAAACGGGCGCAGTGACTTTCTTCAGATCGAGTTTCACGCCGTCAATGGAAAGGCGGCCCTGCGTGAGATTGTTTTCGAGATAGCAATTGCGCAGATAGAAGGAATGGTTCGCCGCCGGCATGCGCGTGGAATCGGAATTCCAGACGAGCAGATCGAAGGGCATGGGCTCTTTGCCCTTCAGGTAATTATTGACGACATAAGACCAGATCAATTCATTCGGCCGCAGCATGTTGAAGGCGGTCGCCATTTTCGAGCCTTCAAGATAGCCGGTCTCCGCCATTTTCTCTTCAATGGCCTTGATGCGCACTGTATCGACGAAAAGCTTCAATTCGCCCGCATCGCTGAAATCAACCTGCGTCGTGAGAAATGTCGTGCTGTCGATGCGATCGTCGCCGATGGCCGCCATATAGGCCAGCGTGATGGCAAGCAAAGTGCCGCCGACGCAATAGCCCATGGCTGTGACTTTGCGCTCGCCGGTCGCCTCTTCGATTTTATCGAGCGCGGTAAAAATGCCTTCGCGCATATAATCTTCGAAGGATTTTTCCGCATGCCGCTCATCAGGATTAACCCATGACACAACAAAGAGTGTGAAACCTTGCGACACGGCCCAGCGGATGAAACTTTTTTCCGGATTGAGATCGAGCACGTAGAATTTGTTGATCCACGGCGGCACGATCAGCAGCGGGCGTCTAAAAACCGTTTCGGTTGATGGCGCATATTGAATGAGCTCCATCAAATCGTTGCGCCAGATCACCTTGCCCGGTGTCGCTGCCATGTCGCGACCGAGTACGAATTTCGATGCATCGCTCTGGCGTATTTTCAGCGAGCCTTTACCCGCCTCGATATCCTCAACCAGCATTTGCATGCCGCGAACGAGGTTCTCGCCGCTTTCCTTCAATGTCGTGCGCAGCAATTCCGGATTGGTGGCAATGAAATTCGATGGCGAGATCGCCCCCGCAATCTGGCGCAGATAGAATTGCGCTTTCTCGCGCTCCACGGGATCGAGCGAATCCGCGCGCGCGACAAGATCGTTGGCCCATTCGGTCGTGATCACATAGGCCTGTCGCAGAAAATCATAGATCGGATTGCGGCTCCATTCGGGATCGGCGAAGCGCTTGTCGGCAGGGTCGAGCGCGCGCACGGGCTGGGGATCTTCGCCAGACATTTTGCGCAAGGTCCGCGACCACAGCTCCAGCATGTCGCCCGAAATGCGCGTCTGCGCTTCGAAGGCGCGGCCGGGATCGGAGAGCCAATGTTCGGCGACATGGCCGAGCGTCTTCACTGCATCTTCGACATGTTCGGCAATGTCGGTATTGGTGCGCCCTTCCTCAAGCGGTTTGAAATAGGCTGCTGCAGCCTGCGCGCCTTTGTCGACAAGCAAAGCGAAATTTTGCGACAGCGCGGTGAAATCGGGCATGGGAATGGCTTGCTCGCCTGCGCGCTGGTCCGCCTTGCCATTTTCCGCTTTGGCCTGCGGGCCATCCTTACTGGCTGCGGGGGCGGTTTCTGGGGCAGGGGCGCGCCGAAGATCGGCCGCTGGCGTCGGGGCGGGCCCGCCATTTTGCGCGGCAAGGGACGCAGATTTGGGCTTGCGGCCGCGTTTGGCCGGGATTTTGGGCGCAAGTTCGGCTTCCGTCCGGATTTTCCGCGGCCGGCCACGGGGGCGCTTGACGGGGGCCTCAGGGGCGCCCGCCAGTCCCTCGGGCGCCAAGGCGGGTTCGGGGGCGCGCTCCGCCATGTCATCGCTCCGACTTGCGCTCATTCGCTTATTGCCCCTGCTGTCGCAGCCTGGTCTGGCATTTTTCGTACCATTGTGGCGGGAGGGCGACCAATGAACACTGGCGCGCGTCCCGTTTCGGTCATAATAGGTCTTTATTCACCGGTCGCAGCAATGATTAAATGGGTTGAGGGCGACCGCCCCCGTTTGTGAACAAAGATATGGCATGCTCATGACATTCCGTTCCGGCATTTTCTTCCAATCTGCCCGGCTGCCGGCCGCTGCTCTGGCTATTGCCGTTCTTTTGGGCGGATTGGGTCAGGGCGGCGCCATGGCTGCCGAAGAACCCAGCGCGATCACCAAAGCACTTGGCCTGCGCACCCATGTGAAGCAGAGCCCGCCGGATTTCGTTACAAGGTCGCGGCCGCAATCCTATGATTTCATCCCTGTTCATGAGCCCCGGAAGCTGCCTGCCGGCAAGACCATGAGCAAGAGCGAGGTCGAATCGCAGGAAAAGGGCCTCGATGCGGCCCGCCGCGCGCATGACAAGGCAACGGGGCGTCGCACCGGGCCGAGCACCGATCGTTCGGTGGCGGAGGGGATGGGCGATCGCAAGGCAAAGCCGAAAAAGCCGGAGGCCTGCGGGCTGACCTGTGAAAACCCGGCGGTTCAGCCAACAAGACGTTAACAGATTTTCGAGAGGACGTGGACCATGATCCGGCAATCGTTTAAGCCGGGCGGGTTGCAAAGAGGATGAGTGCAATGTCCGAATTCCACAGGGTGCGGCGGCTTCCGCCTTACGTGTTCGAGCAGGTCAACCGGCTGAAGGCCGCCGCTCGAGCCAATGGCGCCGACATTGTGGATCTCGGCATGGGCAATCCGGATCTGCCGGCCCCCAAACATGTCATCGAGAAACTCTGCGAGACCGCCGGCAAGCCGCGCACGGATCGCTATTCGGCCTCCAAGGGCATTGTCGGTCTGCGCAAGGCGCAGGCGGCTTATTACGAGCGCCGTTTCGGCGTGAAGCTCAATCCCGATACGCAGGTTGTCGCTACACTCGGCTCGAAGGAAGGCTTCGCCAATATGGCGCAGGCCATTACCGCGCCGGGCGATGTGGTGATCGTGCCCAATCCTTCCTATCCGATCCATGCTTTCGGCTTTCTCATGGCCGGCGGCGTGATCCGCGAAGTGCCGGCCGATCCGACGCCGGAATTTTTCGTCGCGCTTGAGCGCGCCATCCAGCATTCAATCCCCAAGCCGATTGCAGTCGTTTCCTGCTATCCGTCGAACCCGACGGCCAAGGTCGCCTCGCTCGATTTCTACAAGGATCTCGTCGCCTTCGCCAAGAAGCACGAGATTTTCGTGCTCTCCGATCTCGCCTATGCAGAGGTCTTCTTCGACGACAATCCGCCGCCCTCCATGCTGCAGGTGAATGGCGCAAACGATGTCTGCGTGGAATTCACCTCCATGTCGAAGACCTTTTCCATGGCCGGCTGGCGCATGGGCTTTGCGGTCGGCAATGAGCGTCTGCTCGCAGCACTCTCGCGGGTGAAATCCTATCTCGATTACGGCGCCTATACGCCGATCCAGGTGGCCGCTGCCGCAGCGCTGAACGGACCTGATGATTGCATCAAGGAAATGCGCGCGATCTACAAAAAGCGTCGCGATGCTCTGGTTGAAAGTTTTGCGCAGGCAGGATGGGATATTCCTGTGCCGCAGGCGACCATGTTCGCCTGGGTGCCGCTGCCGGAAAAATTCAAACATCTGGGCAGTCTCGAATTCTCGAAGCTTCTCATCGAGAAGGCCGATGTGGCCGTGGCTCCCGGCATCGGCTTTGGCGAGCATGGCGACGATTTCGTCCGCCTCGCGATTGTCGAGAATGAGCAGCGCATCCGCCAGGCTGCGCGCGGCATCCGCCGCTTCTTCGACGGCGCCGACCAGACCCTCCACAATGTGGTCGAGCTTAAGAAGCCTGCGTGAGGTTGGCCTCCCTCTCCCAGCGGGAGAGGGCGGACTCGAGGCGAAGCCTCGAGCCGGGGTGAGGGGTTATGCCCTCAGTCGAAGATGCTGCAGCCCCTCATCAGTCGGCTCCGCCGACAGCTTCTCCCCATGGGAGATGCCGATGGCCCAAAGGCGTCGCGGCCCTCTCACTCCTTGAAACCCCGGCCGAAACATTGCAGAAGAGCGCATCCGGCTCCGCCCGTCAGGCGGGGTCTTTTGCTGGCCCGGAACAATTTTCATGGCTGAACCTTTGCGCGTTGGCATTGCCGGTCTTGGCACCGTCGGCGCTTCCGTCATTCGCCTTCTCGACCGTCAGGCTGCGGCTCTGGCCGCCAGCACCGGGCGCGCCATCAAGGTGACGGCCGTCTCGGCCCGCGACCGGTCGCGCGATCGCGGCGTCGATGTGTCGGCGTTTAAATGGTTCGACGATCCTGTGGCTTTGGCCACAAGCCCAGACATCGATCTTTTCGTCGAACTGATCGGCGGCGACGAAGGCCCGGCGCGCGCAGCGGTGGAAGCAGCGCTTGGCGCAGGCAAGTCGGTTGTCACCGCCAACAAGGCTTTGCTTGCCAAACATGGCATGTCGCTCGCCCAGCGCGCGGAAGACAAGCGCGTGGCGCTTGCCTTTGAGGCGTCTGTTGCCGGCGGCATTCCGATTGTGAAAACGCTGCGCGAAGGTCTGGCCGGCAATTCCATCCAGTGCGTCTATGGCATTCTCAACGGCACGTGCAATTACATTCTCTCGCGCATGGAGCTCGAGGGCCTGTCTTTCGAGGAATGCCTCAAGGATGCGCAGCGCCTTGGTTATGCCGAAGCCGATCCGACCTTCGATATTGGCGGTTTCGATACAGCGCACAAACTCGCCATTCTTACCGCGCTTGCCTTTGGCACGCAGGTTGATGCGGAAGCCATTCACGTCGAGGGCATTCAATCGATCACTTTGGCGGATTTGAAATCTGCCGAAGAGCTTGGCTATCGCATCAAATTGCTCGGCGTCGCGCAGCGCACCGATAAGGGCATTGAGCAGCGCGTGCATCCGACCATGGTGCCAAAGTCCTCGTCGCTTGCCGAAGTCATGGGTGTGACCAATGCCGTGACCATCGATGCTGATGCGGTGAAGGAATTGACGCTTGTCGGCCCCGGCGCCGGCGGCATGGCAACGGCATCTGCCGTTGTTGCCGATATTTCCGATATTGCGAAAGGCATTCGCAGCGCGCCTTTCGGCCTGCCGACTTCGGCGCTGGAGAAAGCACCGCGCATTCCCGTGCAGCGGCATGAGGGCGGCTATTACATTCGCCTGTCCGTGCATGATCGCCCCGGTGCAGCCGCGGCCATTGCGACACGCATGGCCGAGCGCCAGATCTCGCTCCAGAGCATCATGCAGCGGCATGCCTCGGCGCGCGGTGCGCGTGCGCCCTCCGATGCGACGCCCGTGCCAGTCGTGCTCATCACCTATGCGACATCCGAAGCTGTCGTGCGCGAGGCACTCGATGCCGTTGTCGCAGACGGCTATCTTGCCGGACCGCCGCAGGTCATCCGTATCGAACGCGAATAATTTTCACAAAGGCCCTGAAGGACCGTCCATGCCCGATCTCGTCATCAAGCAAAAGGATATTATCGAGCGTATCCTCACACTCGAACTCGTTCGCGTGACTGAGCGCGCTGCTGTTGCTGCTGCGCGCCTGCGCGGGCGTGGCGATGAAAAGGCCGCCGACCAGGCCGCCGTGGATGCGATGCGCCGCGAACTCAATCGTCTGCCGATCGACGGCACTGTCGTCATTGGCGAGGGCGAGCGCGATGAAGCGCCCATGCTTTTCATCGGCGAGAAAGTCGGCACGGCCACCGGCCCGAAAGTCGACATTGCGGTGGATCCGCTCGAAGGCACGACTTTGTGCGCCAAGGATCTGCCGGGCTCCATCGCCGTCATGGCCATGGCGCCTGCGGGCTCGCTGCTCAATGCGCCTGACGTTTACATGGACAAGATCGCCATCGGTCCGGGCTATCCCAAGGGCACGATCGATCTCGACATGAGCCCGGAAGAAAATCTTCTCTCGCTCGCCAAGGCCAAGGGCGTGAAGCCGGGTGAAATCACCGCGCTCATTCTCGACCGTCCGCGCCACCAAAATCTCGTCGATGCCTGCCGCAAAGTGGGTGCGGGCATTCGCTTCATCACCGATGGCGATGTGGCCGGCGTGATTTTTACAGCGCAGTCGGAAATGACCGGCGTCGATATTTATTTCGGCACGGGCGGCGCGCCAGAAGGCGTGCTGGCAGCAGGCGCATTGCGTTGCGTTGGCGGCCAGATGCAGGGACGTCTCATCCTCGACACGGAAGCCAAGCGCGAACGCTCGCTGAAAATGGGCATCAAGGATCCGAACAAAAAATATGACATGACGGAACTGGCCTCAGGCGACGTCATCGTCTGCGCCACGGGCGTCACCACCGGCCCGCTGCTCACCGGCGTGAAATTCGGCCGCGAAATCATTGAGACGGAAACGGTGATCTATCGCTCCGTCACCGGCACAGTGCGTCGCATCCACGGCGAACACCGCCAGATGGAAAAATTCCGCCTCGATTGAGATCGGGCTGATCGCGAAAAGAACAGGGGCGTTCCGGAAACGGAGCGCCCTTTTGCTTTGCGTCGTCATTGCGAGGAGCCGAAGGCGACGCGGCAATCCATCTCGCCGACACATGGATTGCTTCGTCGCTCACGCTCCTCGCAATGACGAGCCCAAGGGGCAGGACGCCCACTATTCCGTCCCCATTATCCAGACGGTGCGGCCCGCCCAGGCGCTCACACTTTGCACCCCAGCCGTGCGATAATGTGCAAATGAGCCCGCCCATCATCCATTCCGATTCGAAGCCCGGAACGCTGCCTCGCCGGCTGTTTCTCGGCGTGGAGCAATCTGCGCTGGGTCGCATCTGGCGCGACCGGCTCGATCTGGAGGCGCAGGGGCGGGCGCAGGCCATGGTGCAGGTTGAGGGTCTGCCGGACATTCTCGCCCGCGTGCTGGCGGGGCGCGGCGTTGCGCCGGAGGCCGTGACGGCCCATCTCGATCCAACGATCCGCGGCCTTATGTCCGATCCAGACACATTGGTCGCCATGGGGCCGCTTGTGGGCCGTCTCCTGCGCGCCATTGAGCGCGGCGAGACGGTGGCGATTTTCGGCGATTACGATGTCGATGGCGCCTGTTCCACCGCGCTGCTCGCGCGTTTTCTCGAAAGCTGCGGCACGCCTTTCATCATCCATATTCCCGACCGCATTTTTGAGGGCTATGGCCCGAATGTGGAGGCGATCCGCGCTCTGGCGCAAAAGGGCGCAAAGCTTCTTGTGACGGTGGATTGCGGCACGACCTCTTTCGAGCCTTTGGAAGAAGCACAAAAACTCGGCCTCGACACGCTTGTCATCGACCATCATCAGGCGCCCGAAGAACTCCCTGCAGCTCTTGCCATCGTCAATCCGAACCGGCTCGACGATCTTTCAGGCCTTGGCCATCTCTGCGCGGCGGGCGTTGTCTATATGGTTTTGGTGGCGCTCAATCGCGCCCTGCGGCAGAAGGATTTTTGGAACGCCGCGCGGCCTGCAGCCGATCTTCTTGCCGAACTCGATCTCGTGGCGCTGGCCACCATTGCCGATGTCGTTCCGTTAAAGGGTCTCAACCGCGCTTTTGTCATGAAAGGTCTTGCCGTCATGCGCGCGCGCGCGCGGCCGGGTCTGCGCCAGCTTTTCGATGTCGCGCGCGCCGATGGGCCGCCGCGCCCCTATCATCTGGGCTATCTCATCGGCCCGCGCATCAATGCAGGCGGGCGGATCGGCGATGCGGCACTTGGCGCAAAACTCCTGCTGATGCGCGATGAGGCCGAAGCAGCGCGCATTGCTGTTGAACTCGATCGGCTGAATGGCGAACGCCAGGCAATTGAAGTGCAGACTTTGGCTGAGGCAGAGGCTGAAGCGCAGGCTGCGCTGGGCGCAGAAGAGCAGGGCGCCTGCATCCTCACCGCCGGCGAGAATTGGCATCCCGGCATTGTCGGTATTGTTGCGGCCCGGTTGAAGGAAAAATTCCGCCGGCCCGCCTTTGCCATCGCCATGAATGGCAAGACCGGCACGGGATCGGCGCGCTCCATTCCCGGCGTCGATCTGGGGCGCATTGTGCGGGCGGCGGTGGAGGATGGGCTTCTGATCAAAGGCGGCGGTCATGCCATGGCCGCGGGCCTGACGATTGCCCGCGACAGGCTCGCCGACTTTCGCGCCTTTCTCGATGCGCGGCTCGGCGAGATTGTTGCGCGCGCGCGGCTGAACGATGCTCTTTACATCGATGCGGCCTTGACGGCCGGCGCGGCCAATCCGGATCTGATCCGGCTGATCGAACAGGCGGGCCCCTTTGGCGCGGGCAATCCCGAGCCGGTTTTTGTCCTGCCCAACCACCGGATCGTGCGTGCCCAGCCGGTCGGCAATGGGCATATGAAAGTCAGGGCCGTGGCCGGTGACGGGGCGGGCATAGACGCGATTGCCTTCCGCGCTGCAGAATCAGGCCTGGCGCGGGCCCTGGAGAAAGCGGTGGGCAGCGCAGCCCATCTCGCCGGCACTTTGTCGCTCGATCATTGGGGCGGCAAGGAACGTGTCCAGATGCGCTTGCTGGATATGGCGGAGCCGGCACGAAAGCCTGCGTGAAAAGGCTTTTGGAACCCAGAAAAAGCGTCATCGCGGCTTGCCATGGGGGGCGGCGCACACTATACCTCCGCGCGTCCCGCCGGGCATTGCTTTGCAAAGCACCCCGGACACCCCGCGCCCTTCGTCTAGCGGTCTAGGACGTCGCCCTTTCACGGCGAAAACAGGGGTTCGAGTCCCCTAGGGCGCGCCAATTATCTCCAGAGCCACGAACATTTCCGGCCTTTGCCTGAGGTCCTGCGATAATGTCTGTAAGCGTTGCTTTTTTCTCGAGGGGACGGACCTTTTGGTTGTCGACCTCAATCCTTGACATGACTGACCGTAGATAGGCCTTGCGGGCATGGGCGTCGCCGCCTTCGCGCTTTTTATAATTGGCATAATGGCGATCTCGATCCGCTCAAGCTTGGATTGGCCGGTTTTGCGCTCGCTCTTCTCGCCTTTGCAAGGTTCGTTCAGTCGGACATCTCTTTCGTCACCACCTTCGTCCAGCGTTCAGGAGAGGAGGGGTGTTTATCTTTCTTTGCCATTCCCATTCTTGCACGCCTTATTCTTGTTCATGGCTCATGAGCGTCAATCTAAAGCGAGAGTTTTGTTCACGCCATAATCACAGCCATGAGATGCAACATATCTGATCGAAGATTTTGCGTTAAATCAATGCGTTTTACAGGCGCCATGCCAGCATACGCGGGTCGAATGATATGGAGGAATGAATATGTTGAAGACAACAACGGTCTTTATAACAATTCTCTCTATTTCTACGCCCGTATTTGCCCAGGCGACGACCAAGACGTTACCGCCAAGGCCTGCCTATAGTGCAGCCTTGCCGAATACGTTGAGCATGACCTGTGGCGAGGCGCGTAATCTGATCCTTTCGAAGCCGGAAGGAATTACAATGAGAACTGGCGCAAACCGCTGGGATCATTACTTCCACGACGCCGAATATTGTCGGACTGGATCGAGCAATCTTGTTCCTCAATTCGTCGAGACGAAGGATAATGGATCATGCCATGTCGGCTTCACATGCCTGAGTGTTGCTGAATAACCCATCAAGCTTATTGTGCAGGTGCCCGACCTTTGGCCGGGCACCTCATTCACGGGAAATCGAGAACTGTTTGATCAGGAGCGATGTCCCAAACGGACGCGTCAGTGTTCGGTTTTTTGCTGCGCCATAGAAATCGGACATTCAGGCCCAGGCGGTTCTGCTTTGGGGGCCATGGCTCAAAAATACTTGGGGCCAGGTGCGGATACGGTCGGATAAATCTGCTCGGGCGTAGCGCCCGGTCCATTCATGGATTAGCATTCCCAATCGATCAGCCAAGCGGGGCAAAAGCCCCCGTGCTCGACAGAAAGCGGCTGAGGAGGGGGACAAATGCGGCATGGGTTTCCGATAGCTGAAACGTCAGCGCGTACGCGTCGCTTGCTTCTGCGGGCTTTCTCTTTTGGCCTGCTGCTCAGTCCCTTCTTCCTTGGCGCACAATCGTCGTTGGCATCGGATGTCTTCCCGGCCAAATCTGTCGAGATGATTGTCGCCAATACGGCCGGCGGTGGTTATGACCAATATGCGCGTCTTGTTGCGCGCCATTTCGGCCAGAATCTTCCAGGCCGCCCTTCCGTCATTGTACGAAATATGCCGGGGGCTGGTGGTGTCCGCGCGGCCAATTATTTGTTCAACATTCCCGCGCGCGATGGATCGGTGATTGCCCTGTTTACGCGTGAGGCTGCGCTTGCGCCTTTGCTTTTGCCAAGCCAGGGCGCCTATCAATTCAAGGCTGAAGAATTCAACTGGATCGGAAGTCCTCAACAGGATCTTGGCCTGTTGCTTGTGACCACGAAAGCCGCCTCAAATTTCGAACAGCTCAAACAAAGTCAATTGGTCATGAGCGGCACGGGCGCTGGCTCCGGTCCAACAACATTTCCCATTCTGCTCAATCAGGTTCTGGGAACGCGGTTCAAGGTTGTCGCGGGCTATCCCGGTTCGCAGGAAGCTCTGATGGCCGTCGAGAATGGTGAAGCCGATGGTCATGTCTCTGGTGGATCTTCGGCGGCATTCAGGGCGCGCATCGATCCGCTGATTGAAAAGGGACAATTGCAAGTCTTGATGCAACTTGGAATGAGCCGCGACCCGGCCTATTCAGCGCCGCTCGCTTTGGATCTGGTGCAAGAGGCAAAAGACCGCCAATTGCTGGAGCTTGCCTTTACACCGCAATATCTGGGGCGCCCGATCGCTGCACCGCCAGGCGTTTCGCCGCAGATTGTGGCCACGCTTCGCAGGGCTTTTGAGCAAACGATGCAAGATCCGAATTTTCTTTCAGAGGCGCGTGCCCAAAGGCTCGATCTGAACCCGGTCACCGGCGCCCAGATCGAGGAAATTTTGAAGCGCGTTTACGCAATGCCGCCAGACCTGATCGCGCGTGCAATCGAGCTTGGGAAATGACAAGGCACTTATTTGCCGCGTAATTTTTCGGCCACCGGCTGCCACTGATTATATTGCGCCTGAATAAACTGCCCGACTTCAGCCGATGTCATGGGACGCGGTTCAGCGCCTTCAAGCTGCAATTGCTGCTTGACGCGACTGTCATCGAGGGAGGAAACAACAGCCGCATTCAGCTTGGCAACAATCTCTTTCGACAGGCCGGGAGGACCGGAGATGGCGTACCAGGTCGTCATGACGAGATCATTGTAGCCCATTTCATAAAAGGTTGGCGTATTGGCAAGATCGGGCAGACGATTTTGCGAGGTCACGGCAATCGGAACAAGAGAGCCCTTGAGCACATGTTCGCGCGCCGTCGACCAATTCATGCTGGCAAATTTCACATGACCTGAAACGACATCGAAAATGGCAGCTCCACCGCCCTTATAGGGGACGTGCTCCAGTTTGATTCCTTCCTTCTCGGCGAGATATGCAGCAGCAATATGTCCGCCAGTTCCAAAGCCCGGCGAGAGATATTGCAAGCCGTCAGGCGTTGACCTGGCTGCAGCCAGAAATTGCTTCATGTCGCGGATGCCGGTTGATGGATGGGCGACAAGAATGCTCGGAGCACCACCGAAAAAGCCGATATGCGTTGCATCGCGATTTGGATCGAAGCCTGGCTCTTTGCTCATCAAAGGCGCAAGGACATGTGAGGCCATGCCCGAAATGACAAAGGTCTTGCCATCCGGAGTGGCGCGAGCTGCATTGCGAGCGCCGACCAATCCGCCTGCACCCGCCTGATTTTCGACGATGAATGGCTGGCCAAGACGGCTGCCGACAGCCTCCATAAAGATACGCCCCATGACATCGGCTGCTCCGCCTGCCGCATAGGGTACGATTGCTTTGACCGGGCCATTCGGCCATTCAGAAGCAGAAGCATGTGTGCCAATTGCGCAGATACTCGCCACAAGACCGATTGCGATCTTCAACATGGATGAACCTCCCGTGGGCGCCTATTGCGCCATTGCTTTCCGAATACGCTCGATGACGGCGGCAGGCGCTGAATAAACGCGCTGGACCATCTTTTCCATGTCTTCACCGGTATTCGGGTCCGCATCGGTCATCATTTTGGCGGCTTCTTCCTGGAATGCAGGACTGCGCACGGCATCGATGAAAGATGTCCGCATCAATTCGACACGATCCTTGGGAACGCCGGGCGGCATCATAAAGGCCCGCACATAAAGACCCTGCGAATAGAAAATCTCGAGCGCCTCGCGCGTCTCGGCATCTTTGGCAGAATCGATTGTCAGCGGAATCTTCGCTTTATCGAGTTCGGGATAGCCGACGGAACCGACCTGCGCGATGATGCGGAATTGACCCTTGCCTTCAAGCGCATCGGGGAATTGCAATTTGGCCGAGGAATAAGAGAAACCGCAGACGCCTTGCACTTCGCCGCTTTGCACGGCCATGACGATTTCCTTTGTGCCCGGATATCCGGTGACGATTTTCAATCGCGCATTCAAAAGAGTTTTCATGACCGTCGTATAGACATGGACGAGGCTGCCACCGCCGGGCGTGCCGACGATGAATTCTTTTTCGTACATGTCCTGATTTTTCTGGATCGGGGAATCGGTTCTTGAAAGACAGACAAGCGATTCAGCATTGCCATTGCCGATAAAATTGAATCGCGTGGGATCGTATTTGTCTTTTGAATCGCCCGGTTGCGGGCTGAATAAAGGATCGAAAACAGCTCCCGGCAAGAGACTTGCCATATGGGTCCCGTCTTTCGGCGCGATCGTATAAAGGTGGCGGCCTGCAACCAGTGAACCCGCACCCGGCATGTTTTGAACAACGAGTGTCGGATTGCCGGGAACGAAACGGCCCAGATGCCGCCCTACCAGCCTTGCGAAGAGATCGACGCCGCCGCCAGCGGAAGCGCCAACGGCAATCGTGACCGTCTTTCCCTTGTAGAATTCCGTCGCCGGCTGCGCCAGCGCATGGGTGCTGAAAGCACTTGCGAGCAGGGCGGTCGCCAGACATGTGAGGCGCTTCCGCTTGAAGATTTCGTTTGCCATGTCACCCTCCGAAAATGTTGCAGGGAATTTTTTCAGCTCAGTTTTTGGTGGTTGCCTCGCCAAGCAGCCAGCCGAATTTCTCGCGGGCTTTTTTGGCAATGGCAGGGCTTGGCGTATTGGCGATGGGAAATTGATCACGCCAGTGGAACGGCCGGCACGCATTAATGATGGCAAGCGAATGGCTTATGTCGCCAACTTTGCGCTTCTCAGGCGGGATACGTGGGTCGGCAGGTGAATCCCATACGCCGTCGATGATCTGGATGGATTCGCGTGGATCGCTGCGCGTCAACATGGCCCAGATGAGTGAATCGAGGTTTGTTACATCGACATCCTCATCCGTGACGACAATATATTTCGAGGCATAGGCCGAGCCGCCGCATTGCGCGGCGATGGTTCCAGCCTGGACAGCATGTCCCGGATAGCGCTGCTTGATCGAGACGCCGTGAAACATGCGTGCGCCGCCAACTTCGTGGCACCAGACCTGTTGGACATCCGGAACACCGGCATTTGACATATTTTGTTTGATCGTGGCCGAGCGCATGACGGCTCGATAACGTGCCATTTCGTCCGGCCCCGCACCCATTGGCGGAACGCCGAGAAGGATCGGATCATTGCGATGATAAATGGCTTTGACATCGATGACGGGGCAGGGCTTTGCGCCGCCGGCATAATGTCCGGTCCATTCTCCAAACGGTCCTTCGATGATCTTGCGATCGGGATGGACGAAGCCTTCGATAACTATTTCCGCATTGGCCGGAATCGGCAAACCTGTGATCTTGCCGCGGACCATTTTTTCTGCACGTCCGCGCATGCCCCCGATCATGTCGAATTCAAAAGTGCCGTAAGGCGCTTCAAGACCGCCGAGCAGGAAGGCCAGCGGATCGCCGCCTACCACCATAGCGACCGGCATGGGTTCGCCGCGTTTGAAATATTTGTCGCAATGAATGGCGCCATGATGACCAGCCGCCATCAAAATGCCGACGGTCTTTTCGTCAAAAACCTGTCCTCTATAGGCGCCGGCATTATACCAGCCCTCATCTGGATCTTGAGTGATGGAATAAGTGCCTGTGCCGATATAACGCCCGCCATCATGTTCGTGCCAGATGGGCGATGGAAACTTTGTGACGTCGACTGCATCGCCGGTCAGAATATTTTCGAAGATCGGGCCAGTCTCGACGATTTCATGGGGAATATTTTCAGGCCTTGTCAAAAAGGCCGCACGATAATTATCGCTCAATTCCCATTTTGTCAGGTCGGGCGGAAAGCCAAGCGTCATGTTGCGACGGCGCCCCGCAAACATGTTGAGAAGCAGTCGGAAGCCCGTCGGGCAGCCCGGCACATCCTCAAAGACGACGCAGGGGCCATTTTCAGCCCGCAGAATAGCTTCTGCAACAAGGCTCATATCTTCCTGCCATGTGCATCCGCTTAATGTCTTTACCTCGCCGAGCCGTTCGGCCTGCACAAGCCATTCACGCAAATCGTCATAAGCAATGACGGCTTTGTCATTCGAACTCATGATCCCACTCCTGTCACGGCGCCCAATTGTTTCGCCATCCAGTCAGCAGATTGGTTGCGGTATTTGTAGAACCGATTATGTGCGACATGGTTTCCGTCTAGAACAACCAGCAATTCAGTCGGTCCGCCGGCTTCATCTGCCAGACGCTTGGCATCTTCAGGCGGGCATAATTTATCGAGGCCGCCGGCGATCACGAACATCGGACATGTGATCTTCTCGGCTATACCCTCAAGCGACAGCTGGAATGCTTTCTCTTTCGCTTCTGCCTCAGTCTTGCTGTGACTGCGACGGATATAGGCATCGCGCGTAAGGCCGGGCAATTTGTCCCATAGAGCGCCCCAATTATAGGGGCCGCAATTTGACACGCATGCCTTGACCCGTTTTTCGAAAGCCGCTGTTCGCGGCGCGTAATATCCGCCAAGACTAATGCCCCAGACGCCGATCCGGTCTGTATCGACGTCCGGTCGCGTGGCGATGAGCCAATCGATGACGGGGCCGACAACATTTTCGTAATCATAGCGGATTGGAAAATCATATTCGGCTTCGCCTTGGCCCGGTCCGTCGAAAGCAAGGATGGCCATGCCGCGGTCGAGGAAATTCTTTTCGAATGTGAGCAATTCCTCTTTCGTGGAATCGAGCCCCATTGTCATCAATACGATCGGCGGCTTTGCAATGCCCTTCGGTTTGCGCAGCGTTCCTGCCAGATGTTTTCCGCAATAGGGAATCATCACACGCTCGCCGGGAGGATCAAGATAAGGCAAGGCGAGATCGAGGCATTTGACTGCCTTCATATGCGCGGTGCGCATCTGGTCCATATCCTGAACGAAAAGATATTTCGCAAAATGATAGGTTGCTGCTGCGCGGCAGAGATGATCGGCGGCACTGACATAGTTTTTCTGGTCGAGTGCCTCTTGTCCCATATTTTCATGAATTGCGGCACGCGCAGACCATGCGCGGCACCAATCGTCCCATTTTTCGAGCGAATTGAGCACGTCTTCGAAATCGCTGGAGGCTACTCCGTTGACTGTGAACCGCGACATGAAATGTCGTGCATGGGTGATGTGACTGTCAGCCACTGGCTTTCTCCCTTTGTTGCCGAGCTTCTTGAGCCCAGATGATGTCGTGCAGAGCCGATGGTGTGATCGGCAATTGATTGAGTTCGACGCCGAATTCGCTCAAGGCATTTTCAATGGCGGAAACGATCACTGCTGGCGCGCCGATAGTCCCGCTCTCCGCCGCCCCTTTGACGCCCAGCGGATTGAGGGGCGTTGGCGATTCCATGTGATGGATTTCGATCTTCGGGGCGACATCCGCCGTTGGCAGAAGGTAATCGGCGAAATTGACCGTCAGAGGTTGTCCGGATGAATCGTATCGCATCCATTCATAGAGTGTTGCGCCGATCCCGTGGACAATGCCGCCGCGCACCTGTCCCTCAACCATCAGCGGATTGATCATGCGTCCGCAATCGTGGACGACAATGTAGCGTAGGATTTTGACGCCGCCTGTTGCAGGGTCGACCTCTACTTCAGCGACATGGGTTCCATTGGTATAGGTGAGACCGCTCGTCATGAAATCGGATGCGGCAGAAAGGCCGGGAGGAAGATTGCCGGGTAGAGCAAAGCCGGGCGTTCCGCCAAGGGCGCGGGCAATGTCTGCAAAAGATTTTTCGTGTCTAGGAATACCCTTCACGCGGGCGTATCCGTTGTTGAGTTCGATATCATCGGGCGCAGCTTCAAACAGGGCGGCAGCGGCAATCTTGATTTTATCGGCAATCAGCAAAGCTGCCTGATGGGCAGCATTGCCTGCGGTCACCGCTTGCCGGCTGGCATAAGCACCAAGGCCCGAAGGTGTTGCCGCCGTGTCGCCGGCGATCACATGGATCATGCGCGCATCCGTGCGCAGCACATCCCCGATAATCTGGGCGATCATTGTATTGACGCCTTGGCCCTGCGCTGTCGCGCCCGTGGAAGCGACAATTTCCCCCGACGGGCCGATCCGCAAATTGACGCTCTCAAAAGGACCGCGCCCGGTTGCTTCGACGTAATTGGAAAGACCCAGCCCCAAAAAGCGCCCCTCGCGGCGCGCTGCTTTTTGGCGATCGGGAAAACTGTCCCAATCTGCGGCTGCAAGTGCGCGACTTTGCGATCGCGGATAATCGCCCGTGTCATATTCCATCGTACTGCCATCGCGCTGGCGGACTGGAATTGGAAAGGGCATTTGCTCAGGCTTGATCAGATTGCGGCGCCGCACCTCATCGCGCGAGAGACCAAGCTGCTTGGCCATGCGGTCAAGAAGTCGCTCCATGACGAATGTGCCTTGAGGTCGCCCTGCGCCACGCGTCGGCGCGGATGGGGTTATATTCGTGAGGCACAGATCGATCTGGATTTTATAGGCCGGCAGAATATAGGGGCCGATCAGATTGGTCGCGGCATTATAGGGAAGCGCAATGCCGTAAGGTGTGGCTGCGCCGTGGTCATATTGCAAGCGACCACGAATGGCTTGAAGGCGCGCTTGCGCATCGAATGCGACTTCCATTGTCCAGATCTGATCGCGCTCGCCGCAAGTTGCGACAAAAGCCTCATAGCGATCTTCTACCCATTTGACGGGTGTTTTCAGCAACAGAGCGGCCGCAGGAATGGCCAATTCTTCTGGGTGAAACACGGCCTTTGGACCAAAGCCGCCGCCGACATCTGGCGTGACCACGCGAACTTGCGATTCACGCAAGCCAAGCGCATCGACGAGAATGGCCTTTGCGCGATGCGGCATCTGGGTGGAATTCCAGACGGTCAACCTTTTTTCAATCTCGTCAAAGGAGGCAAGCACGCCTCTGCCTTCCATGGAATGGCCGCCGCCTTTGCTCAGGCGGAATTCCTGTTTGATGACATGCGTTGCCTCGGCAAATATCGAGTCCGCATTGCCGTAATCGATAAAAGTTTGCGCAACGAGATTGTCAGGACAATCCCTGCGGACCTGTGCGGCGCCTGGCTTCAATGCATCGGCGGGATCGGAAATGGCAGGCAAAGGATCAATGTCGAGCTCAATAAGACCGATCGCATCCTCGGCGAGCGCACGCGTTTGCGCGATCACCAAAACTATCGGTTCGCCGACATAGCAGACTTCTTCGCGTGCCAGGACATCAGGATCCGCCACATGGCGGAGGCCGCCCGCAGGCAGTGCGAGCGGCATGTGATCGCTGGTAAGGAGTGGGCGGAGATCGGAATAGATCAGAACCGCATAAACACCTTCGAGCGCGCGGGCGGCACTTGTGTCGATCCGGCGGATGAGCCCGTGAGCGACGGGGCTGCGCAGGAATGCCGCTTCGAGGGAATCATGGATATGAATATCGTCAAGAAAGCGGCCTGCACCCCGCAGCAAGGAATCGTCTTCGAGGCGAAGCAAAGCATCCCCGATGCGCGATTGCCCAGGCGCGTGGCCCATCAATGTCCCTCCGTCTGACTTTTTTTATGCGGGCTTTCCGGCAGCAGGATTTTTCTAATCAGCCGCCGCCGGTGACCTGTGTTTGCTTGCGCGTCGCCCATCCGGTCATGCGCACCTCGATAAAGGCGCAGATCAGATAAGTGCCGATCCCCATAGCTGCTATCACAAGAAGGCCGGCAAACATAAGGGAGGTCCGAAATTGTGATGCCGCCTGCAGCATCAAATATCCGATACCGTCATTGGAGGCCAAGGTTTCGGAAATGACCGCGCCGACGAAAGCAAGCGTCACAGCCACTTTCAAAGACGCAAAGAAATAGGGAAGACTTCGGGGCAGGCTGACCTTGGTGAGCACATCAATCTTTGACGCGCCAAGCGAACGCAGCACGTCTTCCAGTTCCGGTTCCACAGTTGCAAGGCCTGCGGCCACATTCACGGCAATGGGGAAGAAGGAGAGCAGGAAGGCAGTAGCGATTGCGGGTGGCTGGCCGATGCCGAGCCAGATGACCAGGAGCGGGACAACCGCCGCCTTGGGAACGGAATTTATGCCGATCAGCAGCGGATAGAAACCGGCATAGATCAGGCGGGATGAGCCGATGAATATGCCCAGCATGGCGCCGACCAAAATACCGAGGCCGAAGCCGATCAATGTGTTGGTCAGGGTGAAAAGCGCATGAGCCATGATCGGATCGCGATAATCGATAAAGGATCGATAGACCAGCGCAGGCGATGGCAGAATGAAGGGTCTTGGATTGAAGATGAAAATGGCCGCCTGCCAGATGGTGAACAGGCCAGCGATCACGACCCAGGGCGCGAGTTTTTCTGCCAGTTTTCGGTGTTTCGCTTTCATTGAACCTGCTCCTGCGCAGCAGGCCGGGCTGGCGCCTTGCTCTCTTTGCGCACTTGAGCGATCTCAGCGCGGATTTTTTGGACGATTTCAACAAAAGCCGGATCGAATGTGCTCTCAATCGTGCGCGGCCTTGGAATATCGACGCGATGCGTTGAGATCACACGCCCAGGTCTTGCCGACATGACGAAGATCACATCGGCCAGATAGGCTGCCTCGCGCAGATCATGCGTGACGAGAATGCAGGTGAATTGTTTTTCAAGCCACAAGTCCTGAAGAACAGACCAGAGTTCTTCACGCGTGAAAGCGTCAAGAGCCGCAAAAGGCTCATCGAGCATTAGCAATTGGGGCTCATGAATCAGTGAGCGGCAGAGGCTGACGCGCTGCTGCATGCCGCCCGACAGCATCCATGGATGCTTGTCCTCGAAACCGGCGAGGCCGACGGTTGCGAGAATGGTTTTGGCTTGGGCGACATATTTTACATATTCCGCTCGCAGCCTCGATCTGTGCGGCTGGACGATTTCAAGCGGCAACATCACATTGCGCAATGTGTCGCGCCACGGCAGAAGCGTGGGATTCTGGAATGCCATTCCGGTGATTTTGAGCGGTCCGGTTACCGGCGCTCCAGCCACGCGGATCGAGCCCTCGGTGGCCGGACATAATCCCGTCGCCAGTTTCATGAATGAGGACTTGCCGCAGCCCGAAGGCCCGACGATCGCGGCGAACTGACCTTTCTTGATCGAAAGGTCAACGCCTGAGAGCGCAAGCGTTCCATTCTCGTCTCCATATCGAAGCGCGACGTCGGAGAAATCCACGAATGGATCGTTGGCTTCATTCTGCGGCAAGTTTGTCATCGATCGTTCTTTCTCAGCCCATAATCCGCTCAGAAGCGGGGGGCATAAAGTTCAGGTCGAGAAGGGTTTGGGGTGTCGGTGCTTTGTCAAGGCCAAGGCCATCGGCAAGAACGGCAATGGAATCCACAACACGCTTCGTCTCAAATGCACCGAGCCCGTTGTTGCGGATATTTTCGGTTCGGATCAATCGGTCGATCACCCAATCCATGCGTGCGCGTTCGATTTTTGGATTCAGCAGCTTGTCGCGCTTCATCACAGCATCGATCGCCTGACCGCGGTTCTTGTGTGCGCCGGTCCAGGAGCGTGCAATGCCAAGCGCCATTCGCTTCACGACATCGGGCTTGTCCTTGATCATTTGCGGGCTTGTGATGAGGGAATTGCCGAAGAAGTTGAAGCCGAACGAATGGTAATAGAGGAGGGTGATATCCTCCATCGGTATTCCATTGTCCATGAGATTGAAAATCGCCGTGTAATCGAAGGCGATGACGGCATCGACATCGCCCTTGAGCAGCATTGTATCGCGCAGCTTCACATCGACCGTGACGCGGTTCACGCTCTTGGGATCGATCTGGTTGCGCGCGAAAAGAGCAGGCAGAATTTTCGAGCCCGCATCAGCCGTACCGACACCAAGCTTGGCGCCGACGAGATCCTTCAGCGAGCGGATGGGCTTACGCTTCAGGCTGAGAACGACGGCGGGGAAGACGTCGAAAATCGGCATGATGATCTTTGGGGCTGCATCGGGATTGCGGCCGGCAAATTCAACGACTGCGGATGCATCTGCGAGACCGAATTCATAGGCGCCGGTCGCCACGCGTGTGAT
>Ga0315905_10000100_pt1 | contig 88162 bp, 83 predicted proteins | sample LakEriMetagenome_5_FD_203522 | JGI IMG/M metagenome (GOLD analysis project Ga0315905, IMG submission 203522) | Freshwater fungal communities from buoy surface, Lake Erie, Ohio, United States - Buoy 4 MA121 | ecosystem: Environmental > Aquatic > Freshwater > Lake | place: USA: Lake Erie, Ohio...
GGGCCCCATCGCGTGTGATGGCCTGAAAACTGCTTGCCAATCTTTCCCAAATTGCGCCCATTGCCGCCCCCGAAGCCGAGAAACCGTAGGGCCGACACTACGCTTGGGGGCCGTTTTGCCGCAAGGGGGAGAGCCCGCGGGCTCAGTCCAGCTCCTCCTCCAGACCCGCGCCGAAAATCGGGGCGGGGGGTTTGGCCGGGGTTACTTCTGGCGGCACCTCCAGCACCTTGGCCACGGCGGCAGGCATATCCTCGGCCAGCAACGGATCCTCCTCGCCCCCGGTGGTCTGCTCGGTGCTTTGGGGATCCACCTTGGCGCAGCACCGTGTCAGGTCGATAGCCAGACGGCGCATCCAGTCGCGCCATTCGGACTGACCCTTCGCGTCGAGGCCTTCGGGCGGCACACGGGCGAATTCGCCGGCTAAAAGGATCAGCCGCAGCATGTGGCGGAACAGCACCCCTTCCTGCCGCAGCAGGTCGCGGTTCTTGACGAAGGTCTCGAAGTCGCCATGATAGCCGCGCAATATTTCACCGGCGGCCCAGACTCCCCGCATGGGTGACTCGCCCACCTCGGGGTGCTGGGCTTCAAACAGCATGCGCGCGCGGTCCGCCAGTGTGGGGGGACGCTCGCGCCGCCTGCGGTCCCCGTCGTCCGGTTCCTCCTCGTCGTCGCCGGGCTCCCTGGCCACCGAGGCGATGAGGCCCTTTTGCACCAACAGGGGATCCAAATACTCCCGCTGTAGCGGTCCGGGCGGCAGGTCCTCGGGCACGCGCACCGCCCAGGCCAGGTTGCCTGGCACTTCCATCAACCCTTCCAGAAGCTGCAACCGCTCGACATCATCCGCCTTCACCAGCAGCGGGCACATCCAGTCCGCCAGCATCGGGTTCACGCCGCGGAAGGCCAGCAGGCGCGGCAGCTTGTCGGTGGCGTGCGCCGTTTCCGGCGGCACCGCCAGTCCTCCCTCCGCCTTGGTCCCCGGTTCCGGCTCCGGCGCGCCCGGCACCGGTTCGGGCGGCGGGGGATCCAGTTTCACATAGCCACCCTTGTGCAGGGCCAGCAGCATGCGATCCAGTTGCAACTCGCCCGCCTTGATGCGGGGAGAATCCAGCAGCCGTTTGCGGATCACCGAGCGGATCCGGTTCACCTCGGGCGACACCTCCAGCAGGTAGGCCAAAAGCCTCCAGGGCAGCGGCCCCTTGCTGTACAGGCGCGCCGGCGCGGCCTGCTGCAGTTGCAGGAACTGCGGCTCGGTCCAGTAGAGGAATTTGTCGCTCTTCTCGGGTTTCTTGCGCTTCAGGTCCTTTTTCTTGCGCAGGAGCACCGGGTCCTTGGTGTCCTCGGGAATCGCGTCGAACTGCCGCTTCCAGCGCGTCAGGCGCACATCGTCCTCGTGCGCCATGCAGTAGACGAAGCCCTTGTCATCGAACTGGGGCCTGCCGGCCCTGCCGAAGATCTGCTGGGCGCTGCTGGCATCGATGAGCTTCTGCCCGCCCGCCGGCCCCTTCGCCAGGCTGGTCAGGATCACTGAACGGGCGGGCAGGTTGATCCCCGCGGCCAGGGTCTCGGTACAAACCGCCACCGCCAGCAGCTTGCGTTCGAACAGGCTCTCCACCACCCGGCGGTACCGGGGCAAAAGCCCCGCGTGATGCACGCCGATGCCCCGGCGCAGCAGCGTGGCCAGCCGGGGACCGGCGCCCCGCTTCATCTCCTCGGCATCGATGGCCGCCAGCAGTTCGGTCCGCACGCCCGGGGGCAGCAGGTCCTGCCCCTTCAGCACCTCGGCCACGCTCCAGCACTGGTCGCGGTTGAAGCAGAAAACCAGGGCGGGGGTCTTGCGCTGCTCCCCCTCGCCCTTCGCCATGTGCGCCAGTTGGTCGGCCAGGAACTCGTCGGGCACATAGTGGAAGCTGAGGGGCACCTTGCGCTCGCGCCCCTCCACGAACTCGAGCTTGCGTCCGTGGCAACGCTCCAGCCAGTTGAGGAACTCGATGGCGTTGCCCACCGTGGCGCTGAGCAACAGAAGGCGCACCCGCTTGGGCAGGTGGGCCAGCGACAGCTCCCACACGATGCCCCGTTCCGGGTCGGCGAAGTTGTGGAACTCGTCCATCACCACCGCGCCCACGCCTTCCAGCGCGCTGGTTTCTGGGTGGAGCAGACGGTTGAGCAGGATCTCGGCCACCACGATCAGGATGGGCGCGTCAGGGTTTACCCGGCGGTTGCCAGTGACCAGGCCCACGCTGTCGGCCGGGAATCCCCAACTGACAACCGTTTCCCTCAATTCATGGAATTTTTGATCAGTCAGGGCGATCAGGGGCGTGGTGTAGTAGGCGCGAGTGTTGGTGCGCAACGCCTCGTACAGCGCCGCTTGCGCGATCACCGTCTTTCCTGTGCCGGTGGGGGCGCAGACCAGCACGCCCTGGTCATCGGCAAACCAAGCCAGCAGGGCCTCCTCCTGCACCGGGTAGGGCGAGTAGGGCAGAAGGCCAAGGTACTCATCCAGCACCACCGACCGGCTGGGATTTTCCGGACGGCCGGCGGGCTGGGGGAAGGGGGTCATTTCCCGGCCGTGTGCTCGGCGACGATGGTGCTGGAAATGCCGCCCCGCGGGGTGAACCGGCCCGTCAGGGTGCAGCGGCGCGGGTGGACCACCTTGACGAAGTCGTCCAGGATCTTGTTCACCACCACCTCGTAGAAGATGCCCTGGTTGCGGTAGCGCTGCAGGTACAGCTTCAGCGATTTCAGCTCGATGCAGGTCTTGTCAGCCACATAGCTGAAGATCAGCGTGCCGAAATCGGGCTGCCCGGTCTTCGGGCAGACCGTGGTGAACTCGGGGCAGGTGATCTCGATCAGGTAATCGCGCTCCGGCCGGGGGTTGGGGAAGCATTCCAACTGGCTCACATCGGGCGCGCTGGTCAAATCCACATCACTCATCATTCACTCCCAAGGAAACACAAGGCACACCATTCACCAATAGTCCGACCGGGCCTGTCAGCGGAACTTGCGGGTGTTCCAACGGGGGGCCCAGTTCTTCTCATCGGGCGAGGGCACGCACGGGTAGGCCGGCATGCCCCGCCATGGCAGTGGCTCCACACGGGCCCCAGTCAGCGTGGTGGGTGCCGTGTCCTTGCACCAGCCGTGCACACGCAGCAGCACCGTGCGGGTCATACCCGGGCCGGGCTCCCCGGCGGGTAGCAGGTATTCCAGGTCCACCGCGTCGCCCGGACCGCAGACCGCCAATCGGTCATCCACGCCTGCCAGCAGCTCTCGCACATCCCCCAACCGGGTGAAGGAACCCTTCCAGCGGCTGGCGGAAACCGGATCTCGGGCGTTGCCGTCGTAGCCCACCAGCTCCCCCGCCGGGATCTCCCTGGCGAAGCCGACACGGTCCAGACTGGCGGCAGCCGGGTCCATCCAGCGGACGGTCACACCCGCCACCTTGCCTGTTTCGGCATCACCCAGCAAGCGGCCCAGGCGCAGGCTGTCCCAATAAACCCGCAGGTTGCTTTCCAACCGCCAAGGCTCGCCCCCCTCGGCTCCCGCCGGGATGCGGGCCAGCATCGGCTTGGGCAGGCCGGCGGGAAAACCAATTTCACCCACGGGGGTGTATTTTCCGTCGTTGCCGCGCCGGGCCAGCGTGGGCGGCAGCAGGCTGAGGCCCGCCTGGGTGGCGGCATACATCGATTCGGGGTAGGGATAGTCCACCCCGCCCTCGCCGCACAGCACCAGCGGGCCGGTACCACCGGGCCGGGGGAAAAGCAGATCCAGCTTGTGCCGGCCCGCCATGCCCATCCAGGTCAGCCTTGGGAAGTTGGTCACACTGGCGCCATCGGCCCGGGCCAACAGGTCCAAGGCGTCGGCCCCGGCGTTGTCTTTGGCTTCCGTCAGGCTGACCAGGTTGCCCACCACCATCAATTGGCTGGTGGGCAGGTCGCCGGTGAAGTTGAACCGCTCATCGGCCCAGATCTCGGTACCCACCGGGTGATCCACCACCGCCAACCGGGCGCCATCGAGGTACATCACCTCGTCCATCGGTTCGGCCAGGCGCAGCACCAGCTTGCCCTTGCGGCGACTCACCGATTCGGGCAGCCGCAGAACCTCCACAGGGCGGGCCGGGCGCACCGACCCGTCCGACCCTTGCTCGCCCAGGGCCCCCGGCCCCAAGCAATCGGTCACATACTCCCACTTGCCATCGGTGCCTTGCACAAACAGCACCGGGCAACTGGTGGGCTTGCGGTTGGTCTCCACCATCTGGACCTGGGCATCCACCTGGGGATCCATCTCCGCCTGGGGCACGCCATCGGGCCAGCGCAGGCGGATCGCCTGGGCGAATTCGAGCGGACCTGTGCCAAGGCGGATGGGGCGACTCGACTGCCCCAGGCTTTGTCCGGTGCCCACTTCGTCCCACCCGCGGAAAGAACCCGCCAGGACTCCCACGCGGGTTCCCACCGATTCAGCGGTGGTACGCAGGTAATCCCCGGTTTTCCTCAGGCCTGTGGGACGCACCACCACCATGTGACGGACGGGAATCGCCAGCCCGACGCGGGTCAGGCCGCCATTTTTTTTCAAGGCAAGCAGGTGCGTGCCCTCGATGGTCGCGCCCGTTATGGGCACCAAGCCCTCAAGGTTTTCGCCCAATTCCACCTGCGTTCCCTCACGGCAGGCGCCTGCCATGAAAAGGCCAATTCCATCCTTGTCCAGGATGATCAGATCCGGGTCACCATCCAGGTTCAGGTCAAGGCGCAGGGTCTGGCGACCGGCGGGAAGCTGCAAATCGTTGGTTTTCCAGCCGTGCGGGCTCCATTGGGCGCGCATGGCATTGCCTTCGGATCTGAGAAGTAGCAGGTGCGCCGGTTCATACAGGTCACCCAGATGCGAGACGCAGGCGCGCCACTCGGCTTCCGGCAACACCGGGTCACCCACGGGAAGCGTCTTGAAGCGCAACAGCCGGTCGTTCCTCACCCACACCGGCTTGCCAGCCTGCAGCGGCAGCAAGACCATGTCCAAATCGCTGTCCCCATCCACATCCGCCAGGGTCAGACCGGCCAGCGCGCCGGGCGGGGCCACGCCGGGCAGCGGTTTGGCCTCGAACTTCAGCCTCAGCGGTTCGGCGGGCTTGCCGGCGGCCGCCTCCACCGCGTCGGAAGTGTTCAGCCAGGCGGCCAGGGCGGCCTTGGGATCACCCTCCGCCCGGGTGGCGAAAATGTCCAGATCGCCATCCTGGTCGATGTCGGCCAGCGCCAGGCCCGAGAATTTTCCGGGTTCCTCGCCCTTGCCGGGTGAGAGGGGGAGGGGGGTGAATTTGCCATTACCCAGATTCTTGTACGCTTTCAAACCGTTTGTGCCAGCAACCAGCAGCTCGGGCTTGCCGTCATTGTCGAGGTCGCCGGCTGCGGCGATCGAGCCGTCACCGTTGGCCAGGCCGGCCTCCTCGGTGACATCCTTCCACCCGGGGCCATCGGGGGTCAGCAGCAGGTCGCCGGGTTTGCCCTTTCGCATCACGGCGCCCGGCAGGAACAGGTCCTCCACGCCATTGGCCAGCCGGTCGAGAACGACCGAGCATCTGCCGCGGCGGGCGATTTCCAGCGAATAGCCATCCTTTCCATCCGCAACCCGCCATTCCGTTCCGGCCGCCAGCGTGACGGGCACATCCGAGGCCGCCAGGGCCGGGACACCCGGCTGTGGGGCCACCGTGGGCAGCGGAACCGCCTCGGCGTGCGGGCCCATGTCGAAGTAGCGGACCTTGTACTCCCGTTCCCAGATGGCGTCCGCCAGCGCCCGTTGCTCGTCCAGCATGGTCTTGCGCGCGTCGGCCGCGGTCTTCGGGTGCATGGCCAGGGCGTAGCGGGCCGCGTTCAACGCCGGCTCCAGTTCGACCGCCTTCGTCAGCGCGTCGAACGCCTCATCCGGACGCAGGTCCAGCTCCATCAGGCATTTGCCCACCTGGTACCAGGCGTGGGCGTCATCCGGGGATGCCTTCGCGGTGGCCTCGAAATGGGGCAGGGCCCCTTCCACATCGTTGCGGTACTGCAGGATGATCGCCAGGCAGTAGTTCGCGTAGGGGTTGTCCGGCTGGTCGGCCAAAACCCCCCGCAGCAACTCCACCGCCTTGTCCAGTGTCTCGGGTTTGGCCTGGTTCAGAAGGGCAATGGCCAGGTTGATCCGGGTGGCCACATCCTTGGGCTTGATGGCCAGGGCTTGCTCATACTGGTGGGTGGCCGGCTCGTAGTTGAATTGCTCCAGGTAGGCCAGGCCGCGGTTCATGCGGTCGAGCCATTCAGGGCTTTCGGGGGTGGCCACCCGCCGGAATTTGAAAACAATCAGCAGGTCCAAAAGCACCAGCACCAACAGGAAGCTCAGCCACTTCCAGCCTTGTCCAGCCAGAAAAGAGCGCGGCTGGGAAGGGGACTTGCCTCCGCCTCTAGGTGCTTTCAGGTCCGCCATGGGGCGACTCCAGGATCCATTCGCGGAATAACTGCGTTTTGGTTAAGATACCAGTCAGAGCCCCGGGTTTCTCCCTCCGGTCACGGCTCTTCCCGCGCACCAACCCATTGAAGAATCCCCGGGTTTCCAAAATGTTCGTTTCAGCCGCCCCGGCCCTGCTTTTTCTGACCACATTCCTTCCGGCCCAGCCTGCGGCAGCCAAGCCCAAACCGGCCCTCCCGCCCGACCAGGTGGCCCAAACCACCCGCTATCTGGCGGCTCTGGCCACGCCCATGGGTGGGTATGCCCCGCAGGCGGGCGGCAAGGCCTCGCTGCGGGCCACCCTGGGGGCGGTTCGAGGCCTGCGCCTTTTGGGCGTGCAACCTGCCGATCTGGCCGCCTGCCGGGATTTTGTGGTGGCTTGCCTCACCCCGGAGGGATTCGCCGACGCTCCCGACCAGCAGCCTGGCCAGGCCGCCCCGGCTCTTCAGGCCGTGGGAATCATGGCCCTGCACGATCTGGGCGCGGAAAAACTGCCCCAAGTGGCCTCAAAACTCCCCCAGCAGTTCACCCGTCTCGAAAATCTGGCGACCGATTTTGAATCGGTCCGGCTGGCCGCCGCCGCCTTTGAGGCGGGCAAACAACTTCCGGCCAAGAAAGACACCTGGCAAGCCCTCATACAAAAGGCCCAGGCCGGCTCACCGGAAAATGCCCGGCTGGTGGGCGGTGCCACCGCCGCCCGACTGCGCCTGGGGGTTCAGCTCAAGCAGGCCGAGCGCGAGGAACTGTCCGCCCGTCTGCTGGCCGGCCAGGGCGAGGATGGCGGTTGGTCCAATGCCGCCCGGGAGCCCGGCGACCTGGATTCCTGCTACCGGGTGATGCGCGCCATCAAGATGTTGGGCGCCAAACCCGACGCCCAAAAACTGCGCGCTTTTGTCGCCTCTTGCCGGAATGCCGACGGTGGCTACGGCGTCTCCAAGGGCAAGCCTTCCTCGGTTTCCGCCACCTACCAGGCGCTCATCGTCTTGAGCTGGCTCGAATGACGGCCGATTCAACCCCCACCTCCGCAAATCTGGCGGTGCTCGCCCTGGGATCCAACCTGGGCGACCGAGCCTCCACCCTGGCGAGCGCACTGCGCGGGGTGGGCCAATTGCATGGCACCCGGGTGCTGCGTGTTTCCCCCTGGTTCGAGACCGACCCGGTGGGTGGCCCCGCCGGCCAGCCAGCGTTCCTGAACGGGGCCGCCCTGATCGAGACCAGTCTTTCGCCCGACGGATTATTGAAGGCTCTTCTGGCCATCGAGCAGGCGCATGGCCGGGTGCGGACGGCGCAGGATGGCCCGCGCACGCTGGACCTGGACCTGCTTTTCTTCGATGACCAGGTGTCGAACTCTTCGGACCTGACGCTACCGCATCCGCGGATGCATGACCGCCGTTTCGTGCTTGGCCCCCTGGCCCAGATCGTGCCCGGGTGGCGCCATCCGGTGCTGGGTGAGACGGTTTCGAGACTGTTGGACAAACTGGATGGCATCGCACCCTTCGGCGCGGGCCCCTCGCGCGAATTGACTGGCCAAACGGCGGTGGTGCTTGGCGCCAGCAAGGGGATTGGCCGGGCCATCGCCCAGGAGCTGGCCAGTGCCGGCGCCCGCGTGGTCTGCCATGGCCGTGACGCAACCCTTCTGGCCGAGACGGCCCGTCTGTGCCGGCTGTGGGATGTGGAGGCAACGCCTTTGGTGGCCGACCTGTTGCCGGAGCAGGCCGCCAAAGCCCTGGTGGATCAGGCTGAGGCGCTGGCCGGCCCCATCCAGATCTGGGTGCAAAACGCCGGCACCGACATCCTGACCGGACCGGGGCCGGGCTGGAGTTTCGAGGAAAAGCTGGCCCGGCTCTGGGCGGTGGATGCCCGCGCCACCCTGCTGGCCTGCCGGGCCATGGCCGAACGGATGCGCGCGCGGGGTTGCGGGTCCATCATCACCATGGGGTGGGATCAGGCTGAAACCGGCATGGAAGGTGACAGCGGCAAGCTGTTCGGCCTCATCAAGGGCGGCGTGATGTCGCTGACCAAGGCCCTTGCGCGGCACTACGCCCCGGCTGTCCGTGTCAATTGCGTGGCGCCGGGTTGGGTGAAGACCTCCTGGGGCGAAAAGGCTCCCGATGGCTGGCAGCGGCGTGCCATCGCCGAGACGCCGCTGGGCCGCTGGGGAACCCCGGAGGACATCGCCCGGGCCGTCCGCTTTCTGGCGGGCCCGCGGGCGGAGTGGATCACCGGCCAGATCCTGCGGGTCAACGGCGGAGCGGTGCGGGGTTGAGCTAGGGAATGCCGGCCGCCCGGTGGTTCACCAGTCTTCCCAGATGTTGCCCAGTTTCCGTTTGCCGGTGGTGTTGCCGATCCGGGGCCGGAGGCCCGGGTGCTTGGCCATGGCGGATTCAGACCAAGGATATTGGCACTCCGAGACATCCAGTCCCATTTCCAGGAAGTGGGCCAGGCATCCCTTCTGTCCGGCGTTGGGCCATTCATTCGCGGCCGCCAGGATGGAGAGGGCGGCCATGCGGTGGGCCAGGCCCGCCGGCGCCGGAACGGGGCTGGCGCCAAATGGGGACAAGCTGTCGGCCGTCAGGGTGACCGCCGTGGCCAGTTGGGCCAGCGACGGGCTTTCGGTCACCCTGGCCCGGTTCGCCACCGCCAACCGGGTCGGCTCGCCCGGGTCCCTCACCCACAACACCACCAGCTTGAGCGTTTCCCCGGCTTGGTCATGCCCCGCCAAATCCAACAATTGCGATTGGCAAAGGGCAGCCCACCAGATGGCCTCCCGGGTGGACAGCCAGCCGGCGATGACACGGATAGCCTGGTTCGGCTGTTCCAGCCGCAGGCTTTCCAGCGCCTTGACGCACTCGGTGCCACCCACCAGCGCGGAAAGCGCGCGGGGGTCCCCCACTCTGCCGTAGGCCTGGGCGACCGGAGCGTTCGGACCCAGGGTGGCGAGCAGACTCATGACTGTTCAGTGCCTGGTGAATTCACAAGGGACGCCAGTCGCTGGGTGATAAGTTCCCGGCGCGCCTGCAGTTCGGCGAACCGACGCAAGGCGGATTGGATGCGGGCCTCCAATCCTTCCAGTTCCAGCAAACCATTGGGTTCGATGGCTGCCCGCTTGCGCCTCAACAGCTCCAGCAGTTCGCCTATTCCTTTTTGAAATCCGGGCTGGGTGGATTTCCCCATGGCGGCTTGCAATTCGGCCTCCAGGCTGTCGAGGCAGGATTGGTAGCTGGAAACGGTCCGACGGATGTTATGCAAAAGATCCATGGCTGGGTGATCCCTCAGGATGGTTTGACCGGATTGGCGGGTGCGAGGGGGGTGGTGCCGGAGGCGGTGCCCGCCTGGATTCCGTCGGGGCCAACGATCAGGCGGGTTTTTCCTGAACACAGCATGAGGGTGTCGCCCTCCAGAACCAGGCTCGGGCCCCCGCCACCCAGCGACAACTCCATCCGGTCGTCCAGCATCAGCAGGCGGCCGGGCGAGCGACGGTCGCCGAGGGCTATTTCCACCCCGTCGGGTCGCATGCGCAGTCGGGCGGTCTTGCTGGTCCCCGGCGTGGTGAGCAAGATGGTGCCCTGTTCGCCGGTGGAGCGGATGGACACCTCGCCATCGCCGTCCCCTCCTGTGGAGACATTCAGGAAACCGGAGTCCGAGGCCAGGCGGATATTCTTCGCCCCCACATTGACGATGCCTCCCTCGCCGGCCGAACCCAGGGCGCTCAGGTCGAGAAAGCCGTCCGAAGCGGTGATGAATACCCGGGTGGCGATGATCTCCTCCACCGTGCGGCTGAATTCCATGGGCATGTGATTTTTCTCCGCTCGTTCGTTCCCGCGTTCAGCAGGCCCGCAGCATCCTCAGGTTGTTTTGAACATTGGCCTCCACCTGGCCCGCCCGCTCCTCCAGGATCACCTCAAGCAGCCTGGCCCGGTTTGCGGTGGATTTTGGATCGTCTCCGGCTTCCAATTCAAGCGACCGCAATTCGCCTTCCACATGGTCGAGGACCTCCACCAGCATGCCGCACTGGGCGAACAGGTTGACGGTGGAAAACATCAGTGTCTCCACGGCTTCGTTGAGCCGGAAACTTTTTTCCGGCAACGATGCTGACTCCGCCGAGGGAGTGATTCCGGCCGATTGCAGGGCCTCCAAACCCACATGGGCCAGCGCCAGGCCCGCCAAGTGTCCCCAGAAACTGCCGCCATGCAGGGGTTTGTAATGGACCGATTGATGCAGGGAGCCGTCGGCGTAACCGTCCCCGATATCTCCCTGGGGCCGGTCGACCGTGAAATCGGGGCTGAGCCGGTACAAGAAACGGGTGTTCTTGCCAAATGCCACCGGATGTTCCAAAGACTGGGAGCCGGCAGCCTGTTCAGCCAAGCCGTTTACCAGGCTTTTCAGGCCGGCGCCCACCCCTTCGGGAAACAGGGTCTGCGCCATCTCATTCCAGTTGGTCAGGATGTCACGGGCCAGTGGGCTTGGTTGGCGTGCTTCCATGGGTTTCTGGTGCTCCAAGTGGATGGTGTATTAATTTTCTTCCGACGGATTATTTGTTTCAGTCTGGCTCCCAGGCCAATTCTCCCAAATGTTGCCGATCGCCTTGGCGCGGGCCGCCTTGACATCCGTTTTGGGATGCAGGAGATCCAAAAGCTGGTGTTGAAGCACCGTGCCATCTTTCAGCACCGGCTTGGGTGACTGGTTGCCGTTTGCCCCGTGGCGGCGGGCAATTTCGGCCAGCCTTTGGGCCGCCAAGTCCGCCGGCTTGGGCGGTTTGGGCACACGGGCGGCCTCCGCCAACCGGGCCTTGCCATCCTCGATCGCCTGACTGGCGCGTGCTTCAATTTCCTCGAGTTTCACGACCAGGTCGCCCGCCTTGGCCAGGTGTGCGGTCATGTCCTTTTGCCCCTGCCGCAAATCACCAATCATTTCTTCCACGCCACCGGGCAGTTCCCTTTCCAGATCACCCTGCACGCTGCGGAAAATTTCCAGAAACTGGCCGAGAGCCTCGCGCATTTGAGGGTTGGATTCCACCTGTTGGGCTTTAGAAAGGATCCCGTCCAGTTGTTTGGTGGAAGACAGAAAATCCTGGAACCCGTTCTGGAAGGAATCCTGCAGCGGGTCGCCCATGGTTTTACTCCGGTTCAGAGCATTGGAACGGGATTATTCAAACGACTAGGCGCCCACATTCACCATGGGGCCCTGCAGGTTCAGCACGCCATCGGCTGATTCGGTTGCCATGGCGCCAGAAACTTCGCTAGAGGCGTCGAAGGCCAGCGACCCGGTGGGGCCCGAGGCGGCCAGGCCGCTCATACCCACCTCCAGCGTCGATTCACCGGCCTCCAGCGTGTGGCCGGCGGGACCCAGTTCGCGTGTCACCGCCCCGGCCGACTCGCTGACACCTGAGGGCCCCACCTCCACGGTGGTGCTGCCCACGCTGGTGGACAGGCCCTCGGCCGTCAGAGTCAGCGTGGCTAAACCTACCTTCAGGGTGATCGATTCAGGGGTGAGTGTCAGCATGCTGCCCAGCCCGGGCGGCCCCATGCTGAGGGCCATTTCGCCTTCCTGAATCTGCACTGTCCCCAATGCGGCGGACGGGCCAAAAGCCAGCAGAAAACCACCCGGCGTCAGCGTCAGCAGGGCATTGTTGTACGAGGTGGGCGTGCTCAGCAGGATGGAGGCGTCATCGCCGTTGGTTGTCAGGGAGATGCCACCACCGCTTTCGCTCTGGTTCAGGTTCAGGAAGGAACCCCTGGCGTTCAGGTTGATCGAGCTGGCGTTGACCCCAACCACCCCCTTTTCGCCCAGGGAGTCAATGTTGACAAGGCCCTCGGTGGCGCAAAGGTTCACATGGCGGGAGCGTTGGATGTCGCTGTTTTCATTGATGGAGTAACTCATAATGGGCACCTAGTGATATTTTGGATGAACAAGAAGGTTTTTCAGCCATCCCGTTCACTAACTGGCATTGCTGATGTTTCTCACATCCAAAAGCTGTTCGGACTGCAACCCCATAAAAAAGATCCGGTGAGAGGGCTTTACTACTCCATCAAACCGCAAAATATCCCTTACATGATGGCATCCAGAGCGTTAATCCAGGCTGCCAAGTCCGCCATTGATTTGGCGGCGGCTTCATAATCCTTGATTTTTTTCTCAAGGTCCTCCTTCAGATTTTCAGCCCTCAATACTTGAATACCTAAGTTTAGCATAAGTCCTTCTTGTTGTGTGGTGAGAGAACCCAGGGTTTCAAGTTGATCTATAATTTGTTCTAAATTTTTAATTTCCTGTTCAACCGAAGCTTTATTTTCATCAGTGATCTCGCCTGTGGCTTGCGAAATATTAGTGACCGTGTTAGTCAAATCTTCTAGTTCAGTCTTGACGGTTTTTACATCCGCGCACAAGTATTCCAAAAATTTGAGTAAAAAGATCCCACGATTTTCGGCGATGATATTGGAAAAAATGGTCCATTCATACCGGGTTTCTGTTTTTTTCAAAGTGGCTTCATCGCTTTTCAAAGTGGCTTCATCGCTGTGATGCTGGTGCTCCGCATGCTCCAGTTCCTCTTGCGCAAGGGTTGGATCCACAGGAACGCCACCAGCATCGGGATTGACAACCTGCCCCTGTGCCTCCGCCGCTTTTTGTTCTGCCTCTACGATAGAATTGTATTTATCAATTTCAGCCTGATCCTTGTGAACCTTTTCTTCCGCGCTGTTAACCTTTTCTTCCTCGCCGTTTAATTGGTTTTTCAGCACATTCAAGGCGATGTCGAAACCGGCCACCAAGAGTGCAAATGCGCTGATGGCTAGCCACATCAATTTGTGTCGGTTCCTGGCCGTGAACCCACCAGCAATTGGGGAACCATCAGGCCCCAAAACCTGCCAAGGGGAATAAGTGACGGAAAATTCAGGCCTGCCGCGCATTACCGTGAAGTTATTGGAATGCCCGACCATGTAATTCAGATTCAAGCTGGTGCCGATGGTAATAGTGTTGTTGGCTCCTGGGCCGAAAATTAAACCCAAACCGCCTATGGCCCACTTGTTGTCATGATGATTGTAGGTACCTAACCAACCTTCGAGCAACGACTCCAAATCACAGACAAAGTTGACATTGGCGCCAAAAATGTTCCAGGTGAAGCCACCCTCGTTGGTGTAGGCCAAGCCATCCCCATTGATGATGTCCAACGTGGCGGAGTTGAATTTTTTCCAGAATGATTTCGTTTCGTTGTCATTATCAGGATCAAGCTGTTTGCTGGTGCTGATTCCGGCGACAATGTCCCACAATGACATGGCTTCACCTTTTGAATTGGAACGCCGTCGCTGCTTTTCAACCGATTTGATCGAAGCCAACTATCTGTGTTACGATCTAGATAGCTTATTCGAATTGCAATCTTTTTCAAACAATCCTTTGGATGGGTATGCAAATTACCGTGGGCTTTTTCATATCTTCAGCCATGCGGGGAACTTTTTTGTTTCTCTGCGCCTCTTTGCTTGTTTCAATGGGTCGAGCGGATGTCCTTTTGTATGACACCGGAACCGCCTCTACGGACTACAGCAATTCGGGTGGTGTGGTCGGAAAAAACGGGGCCAATTTGTTTTCCCGCGGACAGAGTTTTACCAACACCGTGAATGCGACCACCATCACCAGCATCAATGTTTGGCTTTCCGCTACGATGTCCCTCACAGGCACTTTCAATTTGAGTTTGTTTTCCTCGACCGGAACACCTGGTTCGAGCGCGACTCCTGACACCCAGATAGCCACAACCGGCCCGATCAGTGCTGCCGGACTTGGCCTGACGACCGCGGCCCGATTGATTTCATTCAACGAGCTCAACTGGGCCATTGACGGATCGGCTTCCACCTATTTTTTTGTGTTTGATGCCCAAAACATGGCTTCCAGTTCAAACAATTATTTCCTTTGGCAGAACAGCGTTCCCGCTGTTGCGGGCCAAAATGAGGCCTATTCCACCAGTCTCCCAAACTGGTCCCATACTTCCGTCACCGGGGCGGCCCAGGTGTATGCGGCTGTCCCCGAACCGGGGACCTGGATGATGCTGTCACTCGCCTTTTCGATGGCGGGGGCCGTGATTGGATGGCGCACCGTTCGCAAGCGGCTATTTCCGTTTACCACCGGCTGCAGTAATTGATTTTTGCTCACAAGGGCGCATGCTCACCGGGTTGCTATTCCGCGAGATGTTGAAACGCGCCTTGGTGTGTCTTTGTCTCACCAGTTTTCCCAAATGTTTCCCAGGGTTCGCCTGCCGTTTCTTGAAGTGGGGGCCGGCCTCAGGCCTGGATGCATGTCGATGCCCGAATCTTGCCAGGTGAGCTTGCATTCCGAGACATCCAGCCCCAGCTCCAGGAAATGCGCCAGGCAGGCCGCCCGGCCCGGTTCCGGCCATGCATCGGCCGCCGCCAGCACCGACAGCGCCACCATGCGGTGGGCCAGTCCGGTGGGGCAGGCTACCGGGCTTTTCTCGATGGGCGACAGGCTGTCCCGCGTCAAGGTGATGGCGGCCACCAGATGGGACAGCGAGACCGAAGCCGGTTTCATATGCGGATCATTGAAAGGATTGCGCGTTGCCTCGCCCGGCTGACGCACCCAGTCAATGACGGCTTTCAGAATCTCCGGCTCAGCCTGGTATTCGGTCATCTCCAGCAACTGCGTCTGGCAAAGGGCCGCCCACCAGACGGCCTCGCGCGTGGAGAGCCAGCCGGCGATCACCCGCGCCGCCCTGCGGGGGTCCTCCCTGCTCATCACGCCGATCGCCTTGTCCGATTCGATGGCACACAGGGCCGGTGGCAGGTCGCGTACATCACCCAACCGGCCATAAGCCAGTGCCACCGGGGAATGCGGAGCCAGCGCGGGTAACAGGCTCATGCGGGTGGGCTTTCCAGGGTGGCGCGCAGTTGCTCCATCCGCTCGGCCAGCGCCTCTTTGCGGGCTCGCAGCTCCTCAAAGGCGCGCAACCCGGCGTCGATCCGAGCCTGGGCGCCTGCCATCTCCAGCCTGCCGTCGGTAGCGATCCAGCCCTGCTTGCCCTGGATCGACCGCAGCAAATGTTCGAGGGCCCCGCGGCTGTCCGCGTCGACGGTCCCGGCGGCCGCCGAGCCCAGGTCGGTCTCCAGTCCGCGCAGCGAGGCGATATAGTCGGCCAAAAGCCTTTCATAACCATCCAAAATATCCATGGCTGTCACGCCTCCCGTGTTGGTTGGGCCGGAACGGCGGCCTGGTCTTCGGCGATCATGTGGAAGGTGGACCTTCCGCACCGCGAGACGATTCCCTCCGCGGTCAGCTCCAGGCTGGTCTTGCCCACCCGCAGGATGACCGAGTCATCGGTCAGGGTGACACGCCCGCCTTCCCGGCCCAGCGCCAGCTCCATCGATCCCTCCAGCAGCCGCACAGTGCCCGGGTTGGCTGGCGCGCCGTAGACCAACTGCAGGCCGCCTGGGCAGAGGCTCACCAGCGCGGTCCTGCCGGCCGTGGGGGTGGTCAGCACGATCGACCCTTCCGCGCCCGCCGCGCGCAGGGCGATTTGGCCCGCGCCGGTGGTGGAGCTGTCCAGTGTCAGGAAGCTGCTCTCTGAGGCCAGTCGCAGCGACCGGCCGTTCACGCTCACCACGCCCCCCTCCCCGTCACGGCCCAGGGCGGTGATGTCGATGAACCCGTCGGTGGCGGTCAGCAGGACGCGCGTGGCGATGATCTCTTCCAGGTTGCGGCTGAAGGCGAGTGCCATGGTGGTGGTCCTGTTCGGTTGTTCGGAGGGATCAGTCGGCGCGCAGGGTGGCGCCCAACTGGCGGAGTGAATCGGCGATGTTGCTCTCGGTTTGGGCGAATTTCTCGTCGAGCAGCACCCGCAGCAGGTCCAGCCGGCGCAGGTGGTCGGCCGCGTTCTGGCCGGGCGTCGCCAGGCCGCCACGGGCCAGGGCGGCCGCTTCCGCGACCTCTGTCTCCAGGAGGTCCAGGTCGTTCTCCAGGTGGTTGAGGCCAACTTCCAGGATGGTGGACTGGGCGAACAGGTTCACCACGCAGTACATCGAGGCTTCCAGCAACCGAGTCATCCCCATGCCGCGCGCTTCCAGGGCCGCGGTCGCCTCAGAAACCGCGGCCCCCTGGCTACGCAGGGCGTCCCGCGCCGCCAAAACCAACGCCAGCAATCCCAGGTGCGACCAGAACCTTCCCCCCTGCCTGGTCTTGAAATAGATGGACCGGTGCAGGTCGCCATCGTGGAAGCCAGTGTCTGCGGGGCCATACGGCCTGTCGATGGAGAAATCGGGCTCCAGCCGGTACACCATTTGTGAGGCCGAACCGAAGCGCAAGGCGGCACCGGCACCGAATCCAGACGAAGCGTGCGAGGCGGCAAGGACCGCCAGGCTGCCAGTGTCGGCCTCATCCAGCAGGGCCTGGGCAAATCCCTGCCAGTCGGCCTGGTTGGTCGTGCTTGGCTGCCGTGTCGGGGGGGTGGCCATGGTCTTCCCTTTGGATGGTTTATGAAAGCCTGCGGGCCTAGGGTTGCCCGTCCTCGGATTCGGGTTCGGCGGGTTCGGTGACGGCGGCCGCTGGCCAGTTGTCCCAGATATTGCCGATCGCCTTGGCCCGCGCGACCTGTGGGTCTGGCTTGGGTTGGAGTATCCCTAGTAGCTTTTGCTGCAGCAAGGTGCCGTCACGCAGTGAGGGGAGAATGCCATTCGGTTGCCCCTCCACCCCGTGTCGCCGCGCCATCGCTGCGAGCCTTTGGCGCGCCAGATCTGCCGGACTGGGCGGCTTGGGGGCCAAGGCTCGCTCGGCGCGGGTGGATTCTGCCTGCTGGAGCATTTTTTCCACGCGGACCTGGAAATCTTCGAGCTTGCCCGACAATCTATTCGCCTCGGCCATGTGGGCTTTCAGGTTTTCCTCACCTTTCCTGAAATCATTCACCACCTGCTCCACGCCGCTGGGGAGTTCTTTTTCAAACTCGTTTTGGGTTTCTCTGAATAATTCCAGGAATTGCCCGATCGCCTCCCGGTTTTCGGGGCTCGATTCCTCCTGAAGGGCATTCGACAAGATGCCTTCCAGTTGTTTGGTCGACGACAGGAAATCTTGGAATCCACCCTGGAACGATTCCAGTAAAGGGTCACCCATCAGTTAGCCTCCGGCTCGATGAAGCGGGAAAGGATTATTGACGCGATCAGGCCCCCACATTCACCATCGGGCCCTGGAGGTTCAGCATGCCATCGGCCGATTCGGTCGCCATGGCGCTAGACACTTGGCCCGAGGCATCGAAGGCAAGCGACCCGGTGGGGCCTGACGCGGCCAAGCCGCTCATGCCCAGTTCCAGACTCGATTCCCCGGCTTCCAATGTGTGGCCAGCGGGGCCTAACTCGCGGGTTACCGCACCGGCCGCCTCGCTCACCCCGGAGGGCCCCACCTCGACCGTGGTGCTGCCCACGCTGGTGGAGAGGCCCTCGGCCGTCAGCGTCAGGGTGGCCATTCCCACCTTGAGGGTGATTGAATCGGGGGTGATGGTGAACAAGCTGCCAAGGCCGGGAGGACCCATGGCAAAGGCCATCTCGCCTTCTTGGATCTGAACCGTACCAAGCGCGGCTGTAGGCCCGAAGGCAATCAAAAAGCCGCCGGGTGTCAGCGTCAGCATGGCGTTGTTGCCCGAAGACGGCGTGCTCAACAGGATAGACGCGTCATCCCCATTGGTGGTCAGTGCGATGCCGCCGCCGCTCTGGCCCTGATTCAGGGTCAGGAAAGAACCCTTGGCGTTCAGGTTGATGGAACTGGCGTTGACCGCGACCGAGCCTTTCTCGCCCAGGGAGTCGATATTCACAAACCCATCGGTGGCGCATTGGTTGATATGCCTGGCCAGTTGGATGTCACTGTTCTCGTTATGCGTGATGCTCATGACGCGCCTTTCAAAGATGGGTAGTTGTGTGCTGAAAGATGGCGTGTGGAAAAAAACATTCCGGGTCCTGACCTACCAAGTGGTTAAACTCAGGGGATGACAGCAGATTGGCCCCCTGGCTTGTCTCGGCCAAGTAAAAATTTTGAAATCCCGCATGACAAAGTCTTGCCTTCCCGGAATACAGGGTGAGCTGTCGCCAGAAAATCCCCAAAGTGTTAACCCGGTCATCCGATTTTTGGCCGATTCAGCAGCAAGATGGCATCCATCACCATACGGAGGCCCCATTTCAGCAGCGGGAGGGAGTCGACTTTTTTCGCGAATGCTTGCCCTTCCCGCATGTACCACTTCTGGAGCCTGGTGCGCACAACAGGTTCCGCATCCGGGCCAAACATCCAGTTTCGAAAAAGGATCCATTTTGGATTTTCAGCTCCATAGACCGCCCGCGCCACCCAGCAGCCAGAGCCGGAAGGTTGCACTGGATTGTTAGCAGCGAGGTTTGCACCGGTACCCTGCAACTTGCTTTGAAGATTAGTCTTCAGCAATTCCGCTTTGGTTTTAAGGTCGGTGAGGGTGTTGGTTTGTGGTTGAGTTATTCCAATAGCCATCATGGTGGTGGTGATTCCTCCGAGCAGTTCTTCCAGGTTGTCAATTTCTTTTTGGAGGTTGGCCTGGGTGTACTGACTACTGGGATCTATTTTTGCCACAGAGCTTTCTAATCGTTTCGTCTCGCTTACAACAGTATTTGCGGCGGCACATAACCCCTCCAGCCACCGCAGCAGCGAAATGCCACGGCTTTCCAGGATGATGTTGGAATAAATCAGCCATTCATATTCCCACTCAGTTTTCTTCAGGCTTTTTTCTGAGGTTTCGTATTGTTCTTTCGCTTTTGCCACGTCTTCGTGAGCCATGCTTGCTTCATCCGCGTGCGAATCCACCCCCCCGGCGCCCGGGTTGACAACTTGGCCTTCGGATTCCGCTTCCTCCTTTGCGATTTTCTCCTGTTTGGCCAGGTTATTTTTATCCGCGTCCACCTGCTTCTTTTTGAAGTCCAGTTTGTTTTTCTTGATGTTCAGCGTGATATCAAAAGCGGCAATGGAGAGAGAAAACAGTCCGATGGCTAACCACATCAGCTTGTGGCGGTTTCTGGCCCACCAGCTTATGCCGGTATCAGGGTCGTTCCACCGTGCTGTGTACATGTGCTTGACCTCGTCCCCGCGAAAAGCCGTGAAATTTTTCGCGCGCGACGGCATGTAGTTGAAGGTGTTTTTATTGCCGATCAGGATGTTGCTGTCTGCCCCGGGGCCAAAAATGACACCCAAGGCGAAATGGCCGAGAAAGTTGTTCAGTTTTGGCACAGAGTCAAGGAATGATTCCAGGAATACCTCCATATCGCAGACAAAGGAGACATTGGCGCCGAAGACATTTTTGGTGGATCCGCCCTCGTTGGTGTAGTTGAGTGTATCGCCATTGATCAGGCTCAAGGTGGCGGAGTTGACTTTTTTCCATTTTGATTTAGGGTCTCTCAGAGTCTCTACGGTGCTGATGCCGGCAATAATATCCCACAACGACATGGCTTCCCCCGGGTAGTACCTTGTTGCGCCGCTTTCTTACCCATTACAGGCACCCTATTCAAAGCGACCATTCCATGACCTTGAACACGCCTCCATCCGTTAACCCTGGATATTGATGTCGGTCTTGGGCCGCATGGTCACCTGACTGCTTTCCTGCGTGGAGTTGAAGCGCGCCTCGGCGTGGATGTGCACCACCTCGGCCCCCCGCTCGTCCGACAGCAGCAGCAGGTGGTAGTTCTCGGAGACATCGCCCCCCTGGCAGAGCGTCTTGAAGCCGGACAGGTAGACATTTTCCGGCAACTCAAACGGCGGGTGGTTGGTGCCGTTGTAGACGCTGCCGGTGATGATCGGCCGGTCGGGGTCGCCCCGCTCGAACGACACCACCACCTCGTGCCCCACCCGGGGCCAGAAGGCCGCCCCGTAACCCTTGCCGGCCCAGCCCTGCGCCACGCGCACCCAACAGGAGCTGGCAGAGTTCCTGGGCTGGGCCGGATCGAACCAGAAGCAGACCTTCACACGGCCGTAGGGATCGACAAAGGTATCCATCCCCCGGGGGCCGGTGACCATCGCTGTCTCCACGCCCTGCACCGCGGGCTTGGGCCTGGGCGGCCAGGGGGGCTGCGGTAAAGAGAATGGTGCCGCCTCGATTATGGCCTCGCGGCGGATGGCGGGTGTCTCGCCCACCCAGTATCTGCCTTCCACTTCCACCAAATGCTCCACCCGAACCGCTAGCCACTCGCCATCCTCGCGCGGGTGCCCGGTCAGGTGGAAGCCGTGCCCTGCTGTGACCTGATTGCAGTCGCCCCGCGCCGTGGCGCGCACCGACGCGGACGCCATGCCGGCGGCTGCGAGCCTGGCCAGCCGTTCCTGGGCGTCGTCCAGCAGGGAAAGGGATTCTTGGTCGCTGGCTCCCGTGGTGCCGACCGCGTCGAATTGCCGGGCCGCCGAAAGCTCCCGGGCCACCCAGGGGCCTTTGGCCGGCACGGTGCGCAATTCGCGTTCCCCGGCACGGACTAACTCCTGGGACTGCGCGTCGGTCTCCAGGATGCGGCCATAAAACTGGAAGTGGCTGTCCAGCAGGCGGGCCTTGGTAGGGGTGAGGCTCTGCTCGGTCTCCCAAGAGCGAATACCTGCCTTCTGGGCCGTGCCCCCATCGTCGCGCAGGTATTCGACCCGCGTGTGGCCGGCATGGGCCAGGGTGGTATTGTCGGTGACGATCAGGGTGTGGGCGAGGTGCTCGCGGGGGTGGTGTTCCTGGGGCGGGCCATCCTTCCGGCCGTGGCGCCAGTGGTGGCTGAACCCTTCCTCGGAACAAAGCCGCAAAAAGAACTCGAGGTCGGTCTCGTTGTATTGCGTGCAATAGACGCGTACGGGCGGTTTGCCCTGGATGTGGAATTCGGCGCCGCCGACGGGGCTGAGCAACTCCTTGAGAATTTCCACGGCGGTCTTGCGCTGGAAAATGCGCGACCGTTTCACCAGCCCGAGCTGCGCGAGCCGGGGCTTGAGCACCAGCCTGTAGCGGTCGAACACCTCGTCGCTGTCGGATTGGCGGGCGGACCAGACGATGCCGTTGATGCGGCGTGTGGATCCATCCACCAGGGTGACCCTGGCTCCCGCCTCCTGGCCCAGCAGTTTTTCGAAGGGTACCTCGGCTCCCCGTGGTGCCAGAAGGTCCAGGGTGAACTCGTAGGTGCCATTTAGCGCCTCGTGCCCGGCCAGGCGCACCGGCAGCAGGGTATCCTCCTCAAGGGCTGTGAATACCTGTAGGGGGGAATTTTCCTGAGAGAAGTGGTTCATGTCCTTTTTCCATCCATGCCATTTGCCGGGGCGAAAATAGAATTTTCACGCACCTCACGGCTGTTTTTTCTGTGTCAGGGTCAATTCAACCTCGCCGCTCAATTTTACCACGGGCGGGTCTCCCTGTATGTATTCGATCACCGCCCCGCCAAAAGGATCGGCCTGTGCCAGCCAGCAGCCCGGCCCCATCGGCTGCAGGGAGGTTTCGGCCCCGCCCAGGCTAAACATGGGCACCCCGTCGCGCAGGAACAGCTTCGCCTCGCCGTAGGCAGGATGCAGGTAGACTCCCTCCATTTGGACCGGGTCGATCTTGTCCATGCGCCCGCGCGCCCGGTCTCCTGCGGCGCGCGCCCGCTGCACCAGCTCCTCCAGGCCGCGCTTTTGCTGCTTCAGCACCAGTCCGTTGTAATCACGCCCGGTGTGGCCCAAAAAAAGGTCCATCAAGTGGTGAGTCAGCGACAGGTTCATCCGGGTCAGGCTGAGGTTGCACAGCACCACGAACCCCAACTTCTTGCCGGGCACCAGGGTGATCTGCGCCCGCATGCCATCCACAGCGCCACCGTGGGCCAGCACCCTCTCGCCCCGGTGATCGTAGACGGTGAAACCGAGGGCGTATCCCATCGCCTGCGAGCTGGGGTTCAGGCCGCGCAACGCCGGCGTGAATTCCTGGGCCACCTGCTGGGTGTGCAGCAACCCCATCTGGTTTTTCGAAACCAGCCGCTTGCCCTCGGGCGTGGTGCCGTCCCCCAGGTGGAACAGCACCCAGCGGGCCAAGTCGTTCGCGGTGGAGTGGATGCTGCCGGCCGGGTCGGGACTGTTGAAGGGGTAGGGTTCGCAGGGTTCGGGCAAGTCCTCGAAATTCAGCCGATGGGGCTGCGCACGCGGGAACTGTGGCGGGATTTTCGACGGGTCGGCCCAGGTGGAACGCAGGGCCAATGGTTCGATCAGTCCACTTCGCACCTGCTCGGCCCAGGGCTTGCCGTCGACCGCCTCCTCCACCAGACCCAGGGCGGTGAACAGGCTGGTCTGGTAGGCGAACTTTTCACCGGGTTTGGATTGGACGGGCAGGTTTTTCAAACGCTCCACCCGGTCGCGCATTGTGCCGCCCCACCGGTACCAGAGCAGGTCGTGGCTGGCCAGGCCGCCGGAATGGCTGGCGGCGTGGCGCAGCGTGACGGATTGGGTCGCCTGCGGATCAGACAATTGAAACCAGGGCAGGTGCCTGGCGATGGGATCATCCCAGGTTGCCTTGCCGGCATCCACCAGTTGGGCCATGCGGGTGGTGGTGAAGGTTTTGGTGATGGAGGCCACCGGGAAGAGCGTGTCCGGCGTGACGGGTTGGTCGCCTCCCTTGGCGGTGGTGCCGAATCCCTTCGCCCAGATCACCTTGCCGTCATGCACCACGGCCACCGCGCAGCCCGGCACCCGCCAGAAACGCATGCCCAGGCGGGTGAGGTTTTCCACCTGCAGTTCCCACGAATCGGGCAAGGCGGGGGCTGTCGCCTCCTGGGCGGTGAGTGGTTGAAAACCCCACAGCAAAAAGGAGGTGAGGACCAGCAAGCGGGTGAGGGTTTCAGGGCGCATGGTCGCCGATCCGCTAAAAATAGAGTGGAAGGCGCGCCGGACAGTCCCAGGCCGGCGCCCAACAAAATCGTACACCAACGCCGGCGGTCGGGCACAGGTGGCGGGTTTTCGGGCGGGGTGGGGGTTCCATGGATCCACGGGTGATCTTCGGGATAGCCGGTGCCGTGCTGGCGCTGTCGCTGGCGTTGTTTTGGTGGTCTGGATTGCCACTTTTGTGGGCTCCCACCCTGACGATCGGCATTCCCTTCGCCTACGCCGGCTGGTGGAACCTGCGGAAGTATTATCCGGGCAGGCCCGCCTACTGGTGGGGCGGGACCGCGCTCATAATCCTGCCCACCCTCGTCGCCCTGTGGGTGGTGCGGGAGGCCGGGTCGCTGGCCGGTCAACTGGCGGTCAAACGCCATGACAGCGACCTGCGAACGGAAATCACCGCCATGCTGCGCGACAAACCCGAAGATTACCCGGCGCTGGGGGAGGGCCTCAGGCAGGAGCGGCTGGGAAGATTGACTGAAATCGCCCGGGATCCGAAAATTTCCCCCCGCACGGCGGAGTTCGTCACCAAGGCGACCGATTTCCTGGACAACAAACTGCCAAAGGAGCGCGGGTTTCGTTACCGGGTGGGCTCGGAGGCCCGGCTGCGTGACGCGGTGGCCCTGCTGGAGAAGGCGGTACCCGCAAAGCCGTCGGCCCGGCTGTCCATGCCCTCGGAGGGATCCCTGGTGGTGGTGGAGGACCGGGCCAGCCTGAAGCCGCTCACGGGCGAGCGCTACGCGCTGGCCGACCTGTACGCCATGCGGGGCGTGGCGCTGCGGGCGGCCTGCACCCTGGACGAGGCCGAATGGCTGGTGCTGGTTACCTGGGGTGTTCCGGTTGCCTTGCCCGACCGCCACGCCTATCCTTGCGCGCTGCGATTGTTCTCAAAAAAAGATGGCAAATGGATGGATAGTGGATCACTGGAAGTTGCCAGCTTCGCCACCGAGGCTGAAGCCGACCCGGAGGCCTCCACCGCCGGGTCGCGGGGCTACAACCTGGGCGACCGCCCCCGCCAGGACGCCATTCGCCGGTGGCTGCAGGGGGGCGAACCCGGGAAGGTGGACTGATTTTTGTCAGCGGGCCTTCCGGAAGGGGACCGTGGCTGACGGAATTCCCGCGCCGTTGACCGACTGGATGGCGTATTGGGCTCCGGGCGACGGATCGGTGATTTCCATGCGGGCCAGCGGTTGGTCGGGAGTGTCGTGGTAGCCCAACCCCTGGAACAGGGGACGGGGCTTGGCGGCGGGTTTTTCGGGCAGTTTCTTCCACACTTTCCCGTCGCGCAGGATCACAAACCCGCCCAGCCCGCTTTCCAGGTCCGCCGTGGCTTGCCAGGTCAGTTTGGCGGTGTCACCCGTCATTTCAACGGTGGCGATCACGGGCGGAAGGGGCGGGGTGGTATCGCCCACCAACCCGGTCCGGCTATATTCCTCCCACACGCGGGCAAATTGCAGGCTGGGTAGCCAGACCGTGCCGGCGGGCGCGCGGGCCACCGCTTTTTTCGCCTCGTCGCTGTCAGCCACCACCGGTTTGCCGCCGCCCACAGGGGCTATCCACCCGGTTCCGGGCTGGATAGGCCGCAGGCGGCCATCCGAGGATTCCTTCGGCGGCAGGCGCAGGGCCAGGCAGGCGTCGAAGAAGGGGATCGCCATGTACCGGCTGTCGCCGCATTCGTGGCTTGTTTTCGGGTCCGGGCAGAAAATGGCGGGGGCCCCCTGCGCCCGGCAAGCCTGGAACATGGCTTCCGCGCCGGTCCAAGCGCCCGAGAACCGTTTGTCATCTCTTTCCTTCTGGCCCGGGTTGAGGGCAATCGGAACTCCGAAAAATCCTTGGTTCAATGTCGGAGCGGGAATCTCGCCCTTGCTCCAGGTTTGGTAGGCCGTGCCCGACCGGAACCAGATGGCCACGATCCGGTCGGGGTGGCTGGCCTGCATGAGGCTGGCCCAAAACCCGCCCCCGGAATGGCCCCACAGGCACCAGGGCACGGTTTTCAATTCGGGGTGGCCGGTTTTCTCCGCCAAGGCGTCAAGAGCTTTCAGGAACACCGCGCCCGACCCATTGCGCGGGTCGCACCATAGCCGGCAGTTTTCCTTGTCTTCCTGGGTGTATGCCGGGCCCAGCAGGGCGCAGTCCCATTTCCGTGCCAGCGCTTGCCAGTGCAGGTCATCCGCGGCGGTCTGCCCGCCCTTGCAGGCCCCGGCCCCACAGCCATGCTGGTGCACGATGATGCCGCGCAGCCGTTTCACCCCCGGTGGCAACCACAGGCGGTGCTCCACCGGGAACTTCAACTCCCCCGCGCGATCCGAACCGGGGTAGGTGTGGCTGAATACCTTTCCGGTTTCGGCCAGGCTTTCGGTTTGTGCCTTCAGGGGGTTGGTGACCTGCCAACCAATCAACAGGCTGGTCCATAACCGGATCGCGGGGATTCTCATCAGTCACTCCGTAATCGCGAGGCGCTTTCCCCAAGCAGACACCCGCCGGCCCCGGCCCGCAAGCCCGGGGAGCGGTCTTGCCTCCGTTTGCTTCCCTCGGGTATGCGCATGGGATGGTTCTGACCACCCCGGGTGGCTGGCAGGTTGAATATGTCGGAAGTTTCTGAAAACAATGGCTTTACAACCGATCCGCAGGATCCGTGCGCCTATGCGCGCGATGTGTTGCGTGCGGAGGCCCGGGCACTGGAAACAGCCGCCGGGCAACTGGATGGCCGCTTCACCCAGGCCTTGGCCCTGTTGGCGGACCCGGTTCGTTTGGCTGCCGGGGGCCGTTTGGGTGTGACCGGCGTGGGCAAAAGCGCTGATATCGGCCAGAAACTGGTCGGCACCCTGAATTCGACCGGAACCCGAAGCTATGTGTTGGATGCCACCCGCGCCGTCCACGGCGACTTGGGCATGGTCCATCCCGAGGATGCGCTGCTGCTGCTATCCCACTCTGGTGAAAGCGAGGAGCTGTTGCGCCTGTTGCCCCCCTTGCGGGAAATGGCCAAGCACCTGATTGGCATCACCGGCAATCCCAGAAGCACCCTGGCCCTGAAGACCGATGTCGCCCTGGTGTATGGACCCCTCGACGAGGTTTGCCCGTTGGGTTTGGCGCCCAGCGCCAGCACCACCACCATGCTGGCCTTGGGGGATGCGATCGCCTTCAGCCTGAGCCGCGCGAAGAATCTGACTTCCGACCAGTTCGCCCGCTTCCATCCGGCCGGCAGCCTGGGGCGCAAGCTGTCCCGCGTGGACATGGTGATGCGCCAGGGACGCGACATGCGGGTGGCCCATGCGGATGAGACAGTGCGCCAGGTCTATGCCCAGGCGCGTCAGGTCGGCCGCCGAACTGGGGCCGTGATGCTGGTGGATGACCAGGGCGCGCTGCGGGGCATTTTCACTGACAGCGATCTGGCCCGTCTCATCGAGCAGAGGCGCGAGGCCGATCTGGATTTGCCCATCCGGGCAGTGATGACCCGCGAACCGGCCACGGTGGCGCTGGGTAGCCGGTCCCACGAGGCCATGGAACTGATGCGACGGCGGAAACTCAGCGAACTGCCGGTGGTGGATGGCGAGGGGCGTCCGGTCGGCATCCTCGACATCACCGACCTGCTGGGAGTCGCCGGCCTGGAATTGGTGCAACAGGGGGAAGCCGTGGTGGAGAACCAGCCTTCCCGTAGGGCGGCCTGAAACAAATTGTGAAGCTGGGCGGTTTGCGGGTGATTTGGGGACAGGCAGAAAACGGTCAGTTCCGCTTGTTTCCATCGGGCGGATGGGTATGGTGCGCCGCCTTGGGAAAGGTGCGATTCTGGTCAGCGAAGCGGGGGACACATGCTCAGTCTGGCGGAACGCTGCAGACCGATCCGCCTGTTGGTGGTGGATGTGGACGGCAGTCTCACCGCCGGGGGCATCGTCTACGGCTCAGGGGAACACGAGCAGAAACGCTTCCATGTTCGGGATGGTTGGGCCCTGAAGGAATGGACCAACGCCGGCCGCTCGCTGGCGGTGCTCACGGGCCGATCCAGTGATCTGGTGGAGCGCCGCGGCAGGGAACTGGGTGCCGCCTGGGTTATCCAGGGTGCCAAGGACAAAGGCGCGGCCTGGGATGGGCTGCTGAAAGGTGCGGGAGTGCGGGCCGGGGAAGTGGCGGTGCTGGGTGATGATGAGCCCGACCTGCCTTTGTTCAAAGTCTGTGGTTTGGGAGCGGCCCCGGCAGATGCTGCCAGCCAGGCGCGCCGTGGGGCCCACTTGGTTTTACGCAAGGGGGGTGGCGAGGGAGCCGCCCGGGAATTGCTGGAACTGTTGATGCGTTGCCAGGGAATCTGGCCGGGGCACTGAACAAGGGTGGTTGTGCCGGTGGTCGTGTGATCGCCGGGGACCGGAGGATGGACTCAAGCCGTGTGGACTCCGCGCCGCATCCTGTTGCTCTGCCTGGGGTGGACCCTCGTGCTCGGGTTCTACATCGGCTATAGCTTCGTGCTGGGCAGCATTGACGGGTTGCCCCCACTACCTGCCGGTTTGATGCCGCATTCCCGCGAGCACCTGCCACCGCTGCCGGCTCGGCCGGCTTCCCGCGTGTCCTCCAAGCTCCAACTGGCATTCGGGCCCGACTGCCCCGAGGTCGGACGGCAGATCAAGATTGAGATCAGTTCCAAGAAGATGGTCTTCGCGGCGGACCAGTTCCAGCCCGAGCCGGATGGCCGCGTCAGCCTGAAGCCGCTTTCGGTGGCCATCTTCAATTCCGACAAGGCCAACCCGCGCCTGACCGAGATCTCCACCATCCGCGGTCAGGTCGCTTACCTGAAGTTTGACCGTCCAGTCACCCAATTGTCCGACATCGGCAGCCGGAAGATTGTCGCCGCGGAGATCAGCGGCAGCATAGAAGTGACCAACAACCGGCGCACGCAGGGGCGCGACGATGACCTGAGTGTATTCATTCCCTCGGGTCCCTTGCACTATGCCGACGCGCGCAAGCTCATCTGGACCACCGACACCGTGCACCTGCTCGACAATCAGAGCAAACCCAAGCCGATTGATGTGCGGGGCAAGGGCCTGGAGATCGAGCTGGCCAGCGAGGTCGCCCAGCCCAACCAGCCCGGCCAGCCGAAGAAGCCCAAGGGCGACGCCGTCGCCGGTGTGAAAAGGGTGAAGCTGGTCGAATCGGTCGACATGCACCTGCATGTGCGGGAGGATTCGGGCTTCCTCAACCAGAACCAGCTCAAGGCGGAGGAGGCGCCCGGCAAGGCGCCGCCCGAGCAGCAGGCCTACATCCGCATCAAGACCCCAGGCTCATTCGAGTACCTTTTCCGGTCTGAAAAAGAAGGGAATCTGGCGGTCTTTTCGCTGCCTGAGCCCCAGCCGGGCGGCCCACCGACGCCTGCTGATATTTTTGTGACCCGCCACCACGAGGGCCGTGGCGCCACCGATCAACTGATGTGCGAGCGGCTGGAGCTGATCCTGCGCCGCAAGGAATCCGGCAAGCCTGTCGCGACAACGGCCCCGACCACGCCGGCCCCGGGCCCGGCCCCGGCACCCGCGCAGCCTGGCAACGCCAATGCGGCCAACCCCTTCCCGGCCAAGGGGGGGGGCACGGAGATCGAGTCGGCCCACGCCACCGGCAAGGAAGTGATTTTGTTGTCAGACGCCGAGCGGCTGGAGGCCCACGGCGACGACCTGTTGTTCGAGGCGAAGCTGCACCGTACCACCCTCTCGGGTAAGGACGGAATGAGCGCCATGATGGATGGCAGCATCCTGAAGGCGCGCCGGCTGGAGATTGAGCAGCACAAGCCGGGCCAATCGGCCGGCCGCGGGCTGAAACGCCTCGTGGCCCAGGGGCCCGGCCAGATTCTGATGAAGGAAAAAGACGCCAGGAAAAAGCCCTCCCGCGCCTCTTGGCGCGACACTTTGGTCAGCGAGCGGGACGGCCCCAGCGAAAGGCTGACCCTGAACGGCCAGGCCGCCTTCACCGACGAGGAAAACGACCAGGTCCTCACCGCCGATACGCTGAAGGTCTGGCTGCCGGCGCGGTCCAACGATAAAAACGGCGGCCAAACCGCCGAGGCGAAGTCCGCGCCGGGCACGCTGCCCAAGGCGCTGGGTGCCAGCGCCAACCCTTCCCGCAAGACCAACAAGCCCGAGCGCGTCGAGGCCCTGGGCAAGGTGTACCTGCGCGGGCGCGAGATCGTGGTGCACGACTCGCACCGGCTCCAGGTCTGGTTCAAGGATGTGGTCACCACGGCGCCGGGCGCGCCGCAAAAAGTGCTTCCCGCCATGCCAGCACCCAACGCGCCGCTGGTGGTCAATGGCCCAACGATCCAATCTGGCCCGGCGGTGCCCGGCGCTCCAGCCGCCGCCGGCCCGGCTGGCGCGAATCAGCCCAGGGACACCTTCGGCCTTGGGTTGGGCAACAAGGATCCCAAGGCGCCGCCGCGCCCGCTGGACCTGACGGCCCGGTCGATCGAGGCCTGGATTTTCCGCATGGAGAACAAGGACCGCCTCGATCGCCTGCGCTGCGAGGGCACCGTCCAGGTGCGCCAGGAGCCCTTGCGCCCCGACGAGAAGGGGTTGGACATCCGCGGAGAGACACTCCAGCTAACCGGTTCGCCCGAGGGCAACCTGCTCACCGTGACGGGCGATCTGGCCCAGTTGCGCATGGACCGCAAGCTGATCGTCGGCCCCGAGGTGAACATCGACGAGGCCGCCAACAAGGTGTGGGTCACCGGCATCGGGGCGATCCAGATGGAGTCGCTCACCAACTTCCAGGGGGACAAGCTTTCCAAGCCGGTGCCCATGGAGGTGCACTGGAACAAATCGATGCTGCTCAACGGGCAATACGCCGAGTTCCACGGCGGCATCCAGGCCGAGCAGGAGCAGGCCAGGCTGGCATGCCAGGGGCTGCAGGTCTACTTCGACAAGCCGATCTCCCTGCGCAATGGTGGCAAGGGCGCCCATGTGCAGAACCTGGTCTGCGACCAGCGGGTGCGCGTGGAGGATTCGGTGCGCGAGAACGGCAAGCTGCAGAGGTACCAGCGCATCGTGGCGGTGACCCTGTCGATGAACCAGGTGGAGCGGGACGAGGAACCGGTGTCGCCGATGCCCAACGCCCCAGTCAAGAAAAACAGCGAGATCCGTGCCTCGGGCCCCGGCGAGGTGCGCGTGCTGCAGCGCGGCGGCGCGGAACCGTCCATTTTGGCCGGCGGTCCTCCCGGCGCGGCCCCGCCGCCCGAGGCGCCCGGCGTGACCGCCAGCGCCGCCAAGCCGAAGGCGCCGGCGGCGGACAAGCAGCAATTGAAGATGACCTATGTCAGCTTCCAGAAGAGCATGTTCGGCAGCAACACTCGGCAGAACAAGGCGAGCTTCCTCGAGAATGTACGGGTGCTGAACTTCCCGTGCGAGGACCCGAATGTCGAGATCGACATCGACAAGGTGCTGGAGAACATGCCCGCCGAGGCGCTCTACCTGCGTTGCGACAAGTTGGATGTGCTCAGCCACCAGGAGAACGGTGTCACCCACCAGGAAATGAGGGCCAGGGGCCGCGTGGTGGTGCAATCCCGCGGGTATTCGGGGGCCGGCGAGCTGGTGACCTACGACGAGGCCAAGGGCCAGGTGATCTTCCACGGCTCGGCCGTAGACCCGGCGGTGCTGTATTACCAGACGCAACCGGGGGCCAAGCCGAAGGAATTGAAGGCCAAGAAGATCTTCTACAACCGGATCACCGGCCAGATACGCACCGACGAGGCGTCGTCACTGGGCGGGAGCTGACGGCCTGCCGGCGCGCACCACCCTGGGGTGGCCGCCGCCATCCTTGCGGACCGACTCGACCGTGAAACCCGCGCGGGTGAGCACACCCCGGGCACCCTCCTCCTGACCGGCCCCGATTTCAACCAGCAGCCTGCCTCCCGGCGCCAGGAGGGACAGCGCCTGCTCCGCAAGCCTTTCGATGACCCGCAACCCATCGGGGCCGCCGTCCAGCGCCAGCGCCGGCTCATGGTCGCGCACCCCGGGATCCAGCCCGGCGATGTCGTTCGTGGGTATATAGGGCGGGTTGGAGACGATCAGGTCGGGCCGCAGGCCGGCCAGCGGGGCCAGCAGGTCGCCCAGGCGGAAATCGACCCGGTCGGCCACCCCCAGACGGGTGGCGTTGCCGCGGGCCGTTTCAAGCGCCTCGGGGCTGATGTCCACCGCCACGATCCGCGCCTTGGGAAGGCGGTGCGCCAGCGCCACCGCCACGCAGCCGGTGCCGGTGCCGATATCGGCGATGAGGGGTTCCGTTAGCGGTTTGGCCTGGCGGAGGGCCTCGTCCACCAGCAGCTCGGTGTCGGGCCTGGGGATCAGCGTCGCCGGTGAAACAGCAAAATCAAGGGAGTAAAACTCTTTTTTGCCCACGATATGGGCGGTGGGGCAGCCCTCCTGCCGGCGGCGCACCATGTCGCGGAAACGGGCGCGGCCCGCATCGTCCACGATCTGGTCGTGGCGCACATACAGGTCGATGCGGCGGATGCCCAAGGCGCAGGCCAGCAGGATCTCGGCCTCCAGCCTGGGTGAATCGATGCCCCTTTCCTTGAAGCGACCGGTGGTCCATTCGAGCAAACGGGCCACGGTCCAGCTTTCGGGAGTGGCGGTCATGGGGTCAGGCCTTGCCGCCGGTCCCGAGGCCGGCCAGCTTCAGCCGCTCCTGCCTGTCGTGGGCCTTTAGGGGGGCGAACACATCATCCAACTGGCCCTCCATCACCAGGTCGAGATTGTGGAGGGTGAGGCCGATGCGGTGGTCGGTGATGCGGTTCTGCGGGAAGTTGTAGGTGCGAATGCGCTCGTTGCGGTCGCCCGAACCGATCAGGTTGCGGCGCATCTCCGACCGTTCGTTGTGCAGTTTCTCCCGCTGGTACTCGTACAGCCGGGTGCGCAGGATGCGCAGGGCGGTATCGTAGTTCTTGTGCTGGCTGCGGCCGTCCTGGCACTTCACTTCCAGCCCGGTGGGCTTGTGCCAGATGCGCACGGCGCTCTCGGTCTTGTTCACATGCTGGCCGCCGGCGCCGCCGGCGCGCATGCGCTCCCACTCGATGTCCTCGTCGCGGATCTCCACCTGCACCTCGTCGGGCTCAGGGAGCACCGCGACTGTGGCGGCTGAGGTATGGATGCGGCCCTGCGATTCGGTCTTGGGCACCCGCTGGACGCGGTGGCCGCCGCTCTCGTGGCGCATGCAGTCCCACATGCCCTCGCCGGTGAGGGCGAAGACCACCTCCTTGAAGCCGCCCATTTCACCCGGGCTGAAGGAGATTTCCTCCACCCCCCAGCCCCTGGCCCGGGCGTACATGGAGTACATGCGGAACAGGTCGCCGGCGAAGATGGCGGCCTCGTCGCCGCCGGTGCCGGCCCGGATTTCAATGATGCAGCGGTCGAAATCTTCCTCGCCGGAAAGGAGCAGGTCCTCCAGTCGGCGGGTGAGTTCCTCGTGGCGGGGTATCAGGGTTTCCAGTTCCTCGCGTGCCAGCTCGGCCATGTCCTTGTCGCCCGAGGCGGCGAGGGCCTCAGCGTCCGCAAGGTTTTTTTCCACCTCGAGAAACAGCAGGTAGGGGGTCACCCGTTTGCTGAGGCTGCCATGCTCGCGTGACAGCTGGCTGAACTGTTTGCGGTCAGCCACCACGGCCGGTTCGGCCAGGAGGGTTTCCACTTCAGCCAGACGAGTTCGCGCGGCCTCGAAAGCTTCACGCATGGTGCGGACGGTTACCGGAAGGGGGGAATGGGCTTGTAAACGGTAATTATATCTGAAGCTAGGCAAAAGCAATGCGCGCCCGGAAACCGGGCGCGCATTGGGGAAAACCATTGCGAAAACGGATTACTTGGTTTCGGGTGTGGCTTCGGACTTGCCGGCCCACTTGCCGTATTTCTTGGTGAACCGCTCCACCCGGCCGGTGGTGTCCACGAACTTCATCTTGCCGGTGAAGAACGGGTGGCAGGAGGAACAAATTTCAACCGCGATGTTCTTGCGGGTGCTGCGGGTGGTGAACTTGGCGCCGCAACCGCAGGCGACCGAGGCCTCGACATATTCGGGGTGGATTGACTTCTTCATGGCTCGATATTCCTGGCTGAAGGCCCTTCAACTTGGGGTGGAAAAGCCTGCTTATTAACCTAATTTCGCGAAAAACCACCATAGCACAATCGGCCAAATCAACAAGCCGGGACCAGTTTTCCCGGCTGAATGACCCTTGAAAGCACAGAAATCGCCTGCCGGATGGTTGACAGTGCCTCAAAGGCCCATAAACTGTAATGAACAGAAAAGTAGCATTGATTTTATCGGGTGCTACACATTCTAAATTGCAAAGACGATTTCTTGCGGGATATGCGAGCTTGCCCTTGGGCGGCTTGATCCCCTAGTTCGATGGGTATGGCAGTCAGCAAGCCCTAGCCATCCTGCACTTTGCCCTTATTCAGAATTCCCCGGCCGGCTTCTGGTGATGTGCCAGGATGGCTACCGGATATCCCAAGTTGAAAGGTTGCCGCAGATCTGATGCGGATCCTCAGAGACCCCCAAATTTACCTGCTAGGCAGGCAATCCACCGATCAGGGTGAGGTGGATCGTTTTCTTTCCGACCACGGCGTGGCGTGGCAGACCGACACCGATGTCGCCGGCGAGCATCTGGTGGAGGTGGCTGGCCGCGTCTGCTACATGAGCTTTGCCAAGCCCCGTCCGGGCGGCAACCAGGCCTACATACACCACATCCTCGAGGTGGGGCACGGTTCGGTGCTGGAGCATGCGGTCTGGAATTTCCTGATCACCGGGGTGAGCCGCTCCTTCACCCATGAACTGGTCCGTCACCGGGCGGGCATGGGGTATTCCCAGCTCAGCCAGCGTTATGTGGACGAGTCGGTGGCGGAGTATGTCGAGCCGGACTGCATCGCCGACGACCCCGCCGCGCACCAGATCTTTCAGGAGACCGTGCAGGCGGCCCATGACGGGTACCGCAAGCTGGTGGATATTTTGTCCGAGAAGTTCGCGGACGAGCCGGACCGGACGCTCCGGCGGAAGAAAGCCAGGCAGGCGGCGCGCAGCGTGCTGCCAAACGCCACAGAAACCAAGATTTTTGTGACCGCAAACGGCCGTTCCCTGCGTCACTTCCTCGAAATGCGTGGCAGTCGCCACGCCGAGGACGAGATTCGCAAGGTGGCGGTGGCGATGTTGAGGATCCTGCAGAAGGAATCCCCCAACCTGTTCGGCGACTACACCCTCGCCAAGCTCGAAGACGGCACCTTTGAGATAGAAACCCCGTTCCGCAAGGTCTGATGCGATAGTGGGCCCGGGTGGGCCGTTTTTTCAAGGTATTTCACTTTTCCTCTCCCAGGCGATCTGTTCAAGCATGTATCAAGGCTACTCTGGAACCAGCATGAATCCCAATCCCGGAAAGCGCGGCGGGCCAGGACGGCCCGGACCCGGTCGTGGCGGCCCCGGCGGCAGGGCCCGGTACAAGGGTGGGGTGGGTTCGCCTTCCCCGTACCCGTACCACCAGCAGCCCAAGCGCAAGGGGCCCAAGCCCCCGAATCGGTCCGGCCCCAGGCACAACCACCTGGATGGCTTGCCGGGAACGATGCCCCCGGTTGACCCGGATTTTGATCCGGCTTTCAACGGCGATCTCGCGGCCGCCCAATCGAGCTGGCTGGAGGTGGATGGCGTCCTGGAGATGTCGCCCAAGGGCCACGGATTCTTGCGCTCGATGGAGCGGGGCTTGAAACCCCTTTCCTCCGACCCGTTCGTGCCGCAGCAACTCATCCAGGCGCACAAGCTGCGCGAGGGGCTGCATATCCGCGGGGTGGTGCGCCCGGCTCGTGGCCAGGGGCCCCGTCTGGGTCGTATCGACCAGATCGAGAACGCCCCCGCCAACGAGTACAAGCCGCGCGACTTCGAGTCGCTTACCGCGGTGGATCCCACCATCGCCATCAGGCTGGAGACCGGTCAGGAGCCGCTCTCCACCCGAGTGATGGACCTGCTCACCCCGCTTGGCCGGGGCCAGCGCGCGCTGATCGTGGCGCCGCCCCGCACCGGCAAAACCGTGCTGCTGCAGCAACTGGCCAAGGCCGTCAGCGCCAACCATCCCGACATGCACCTGATGGTGCTGCTGGTGGACGAGCGGCCCGAGGAAGTGACGGAGGTGCGCCGCACCATCCGCGGCGAGATCTTCGCCAGTTCCAGCGACCTCGACGCCTCCAACCATGTCCGTCTGGCCGAGTTGGTGGTGGAGCGGGCCAAGCGACTGGCTGAGCAGGGCAAGCCGGTGTTCCTGCTCCTGGACAGCCTGACCCGCCTGGCCCGGGCCTACAACAAGAACACCGGCAACAGCGGCAGGACCATGTCCGGCGGCGTGGATGTCCGCGCCCTGGAGGTGCCCAAGCGACTGTTCGGATCGGCCCGCGCCTTCGAGGAGGGTGGCAGCCTGACCGTGGTGGGCACGGCGCTGATCGACACCGGTTCCAAGATGGACGAGGTGATCTTCCAGGAGCTAAAGGGCACCGGCAACATGGAAATGGTGCTGGACCGCAAGCTGGCAGACCGCCGCGTGTTCCCTGCCATGGACATCAGCCAGTCGGGCACCCGCAAGGAGGAGCGGCTCATCTCCACGGAATTCCTGCCCCGCATTCACGCGCTGCGCCGCGTGTTGGTGGACATGAAGCCTGTCGAGGCGATGGAGAAACTGGTCAGCCGCATGGCCAAGACCAAATCGAACACCGAGTTTCTGGAAATGATCAAGCTGAAGTGACGGGTGGGCCGAAGGTCACCCGTCAGTGCCGACTTTCAAAAGAACCCCGCTTCCTTGGACCGGGGTTCTTTTATTTCCGCTCAATCCACCCGGTACACCGAGTGGGGATCCAGCTCGTGGCGGATTTCGTCCACCGGTTCCGCGCGGCCTTTGCCTTTGTAAAGGCGGTCGGGGAAGTTGTAGACGATGGCATCGTGGTCGGTGATGTTCTTGTAGGCGTGGATCACATGCGGGGGGATGATGACAAGCATCGGATTTTCCACCCCGACAATCTCCTCCTGACGCACCCCGTGAGTTGGTGACCCCTTGCGCATGTCCCACAAGATAAGGCGGAAGGTGCCCGGTCCGATGAAGCAAAAGCAATCGGACTGGTCCACATGCTCGTGCGGACCGCGGACCACGCCAGCCTTGGTCATCGACGCGTAAGCCATGGTGACCTGAAAGCCCGTGGGCAACTCGTCCTCGCGGAACAGCTCACCCAGCCAGCCGCGGTCATCGCCGAATTTCTTGAGAGGTTTCCAGAATAGGTCTGGGATCTTGCCGGTGGTGAATTCCATGGTGACCTCGGTTTAGGGGATGGATCGGGCGTTAACGGGGCGGCAGAGTGGCCACCAGCAGGGCCGCCGGTCCTTGAGGGTGCCAAACGGCATCGCGCAGCGCGGCGGGCAGCACAAGGGTATCACCCAGCATGGATCGGTGGGCCTTGCCCCCATGCAGCAGTGTGGCGTTGCCGGTCACCTGGATGATCACGCGTAGCGTGCCGGATTGGGGAAGGGCCAGCGGGGTGTCGCCGGCGGCCAGGTCGAGATGGAACTCCGGGCAGCGCACCAGTGGGCGGAGCGTCGAGGTTTGGCCAGACACGGGCGGGAAATTGTCGGCGCGAATCGGGGAAACCGGCCCCTTGGTCCAATCGATGGAAGCCAGTGACTGCTCCAGATGCAGTTCGCGGCTTTTGCCCTGCGCGTCTTTGCGGTTCCAGTCAAACAGCCGGAAAGTGGCGTCGCTCGATTCCTGCACCTCGGCCATCAGCACGCCGCCGCCCACGGCGTGAACTGTGCCGGCGGGCAGGTGGACGCAGTCCCCTGGTTTTGGTTCGAAGCTGGCCAGCAGGTCGGCCACGGTCCCATCCAGCGAGGCCTGTCGCAGTTGCTCGGGGGTGACGCCGGGTTTCAGGCCAGCCCACACCTTGCCACCCGGCCGCACGGCGATGACAAACCAGGCCTCGTTCTTGGAGCCCTCGCCGGGCCAGAGTTTCTTCACCTTTTCAGCGTCGGGGTGAACCTGAACGGAGAGCCAGTCGTGGCAGTCGAGCCACTTGATGAGCCAGGGAAAGGCGGTTTCGGCGGAGGTGCCCGCACCCAGCATGTCGGCCGGGTGATGGCGCATCAATTCGGCCAGGGTATGCGTCTCCCCCTCCACCTGGCTGTGGTGACGCGGGTGGGTGCTGGCCTCCCAAGATTCCCCATAAGGCTGTTGGTCGGGCAGAGGGCGGCCCAGAGCATCAGCCAGCAGGCGGCTTCCCCAGACCATGGCTCTGGGGGAGGGCACTGGGCGCAGCACACGGTCCAATCGATGGAGGGTGGAAGACATGGATCGCATTTCCAAACAGTCGAAATTCGGGTTAAACAGGGTCAGGCGGCGGCCTGTACCACCTGGCCGCCGGGGTTGGATTCGCCCCTTTGTTGAGCGGTGCCGGCCCACTCCTGGTAGGCGTCGATCACCTGGCCGGCCCGGCCGAGCATGCGCACGGTGCCGTGCTCAAGCCACAGCACCTGATTGCAAACGCCGCGGGCGGCCTCGAGGTCGTGGCTGACCATGATCATGATCTGTGCCTTCGCCATCATCTCACGCATGCGGCGGTGGGCCTTGCCCTGAAAGGCGAGGTCGCCCGCGGAGAGGACCTCGTCCACCAGCAAAATCTCGGGGTCGATGGCGGTGGCGATGCTGAAGGCAAGGCGCACGCGCATGCCGGCGCTGTAATAACGAACCGGCATATTGAGGAAGTCGCCCAGCTCGCTGAACTCGGCTATTTCCCGCAGTTTGGCCTTCACGCCGGCGGGGGTTTCGCCCTGCAGATAGCAGCGGAAGCGGATGTTCTCCCATCCGTTGGCCTCCTGCTCGAAGCCCAGCGCGATGTCGAACAAGGATGAGATGCGTCCCCGAACCTGCCGGCTGCCCTCGCTGGGCTGGTAGATTCCGGCCAGCACCTTGAGCAGGGTGCTCTTTCCGGCGCCATTGTGACCGATGATGCCGAGACGCTCCCCCTCGTTCACCCGCAAATCAATGCCACTCAGTGCCCGCACCTGCATGGGCTTCTTGGTGAAACCGCGGAAAATCCGGCCCACCAGAAAATCCTTCAGCGTGATGTGCTTGTCGTGCCGCACGGTGAAGGTGAGACCCAGGTTGTTCAGTTCCACACTCGCCATGCCCACTCCGAAAGAACGATCGATGCCGTGCCATGATCCCGCCCCGCCTTCGGGGGGCGTTTAGAGATAAAAGATCAGCTTGGGCTCGCGCACCCGCAGCGACCAGGCTGCGATGGCAAAGGATGCCACCGCCACAACCAGCGCCGAGCAAAAAGCCAGGGGGGGCGGGACGGAGTGGTCGAGCAGCGGCGCGCGCACCAGTTCCAGGAAGGGGGCCAGCGGATTGATTTGGACCAGCCAACCCAGACCACGCTCTTGCAACAGCTTGGCGGGGTACCAGACGGGTGTCAGGTACATCAGCACCTGCATGCCCACCTCGGTGAGGTGTTTTACATCGCGGAAGTGCACTGTCATCAGCCCGAAGATGCACGCCAATGACCATCCAAAAATCAGGAACAGGCCGATGGAAGGCACAAGGCTCAGGAGAGGCAGGAACCCCGGCCAACCGGTTCCCCACAGGGCCAGCAGGATGGCCAGGCACAACGAGATGCCAAAGTGGAAGCAATTGCCCAGCACCACCCGGAGCGGATAAATCGCCATGGGGCTTGGGTGTTGCATGATATACGCTTCTGACTGATGAAAGCACAGGCAGCCTAGCGTCATCGATTGGGACAGATAACTCCAGACAGCCAGACCGGTCATCACATAGGGGGCAAAGGTGTGAAGGTCTTGCCCGAAGAGGGTGCTGAAAACGGTGCAGAGGATGGTGGTCATGAAGATAGGGTTGAGCAGCGACCATCCCATCCCAAGGGCCGACCCCCGGTAGCGTGAGCGCAAGTCCATGCGCACCAATGACATCCAGAAAAATCGCCCTTGCCAGACCTCGCGCAGATATTGGGCCAGCGTGGAGTTCTCGGAACCAAAGATCATGGCGGGTTAAATCCCTTGTTTGGGCTGCCGGTTAAAGGTGGCCTTTGGTTATGGGTTTTCGGGCCCCCGGCATGGATGGCATGGTGGCCGTTTTCAGGGCTGAAAATCAATCCCGAGGTGCCCCGGGGCGGGAACCGGGTCAGGGCCGGTTCGCAATGACAGTTTCGCCCGGCTTCATCAAAATGGCCGGGCTGGAGGTGGGGATAGACCGGTCGCGAGGTTTAGCCCTATCTTGCCAATCGTTGAGAAGGGCTTGGTTGCTTGCCTTGGGTCTTTTTGTGCTCAAGGATGAAATTACCGCGCAAGGTTCCGCACTTGGTGCGTTCCAGTTGCGTCCGTACAGGTGTGCAAACGGCCTGGGCATTTCGCACACAAAGCCTGAGGGGCTAGGCAATGAAGAAATACCGGATGATGGCGGCTGGCGTGAGTTTCATGAGCCTGGCCGCCGCCGTGCTGGGGGTGAAGGTCTGGGGTGACTCCCGCAAGCAGAAGCGGGACAACCGGCCCTCGGTTGTGGCTCTAACCGCCCAGCAGCAGCGGCAGGAGGAGGAGCAGGGGATCTCCCGCTTCACCCACCAGACCGGGCTGGGATATCGCACGGTGAACGGCGAGGGCCTCTTCGCGGTTCAGTTGCAGCCCGAAATGCCCGAGTCCAAACAACCCCGCGACATCGCGTTGCTTGTCGACACCTCCGCCAGCCAGGCGGTTGGCCCGCTGACCAGCTCGATCGAGATTGTGCGGGCCCTGATCGGCCAGTGTGGTCCGGAAGACCGGATCAGCCTGTGGTCGGTCAGCAACGAGCCGGTTCAACTCACCCGGGGCCTGATGAATGCCGCCGGTGCCAAGGAGGCCCTGGCGCAATTGGAGAAGGACTACCCCTCCGGCGCCACCAACCTTCCCAAGGCGATTCGCGCGGCTTCCGGTTTGTTCGGGGCCGAGGGTAACCGTTCCCGTTCGATCATCCTGCTGGGCGACGGCCTCAGCCTGGCCAACCCGCTCGAGACCGAGGACAGGGTTGAAGTGGCCTCGGAACTGGTTGGCAAACGGGTTGCCATGTTCGCGGTGCCGATGGGTCCCCGGATGGACCCGCTCAACCTCCATGGCCTGGCCACCGCCTCGGGCGGGCGTTGCGTGCGCGTGAACGAGGGAGACGCCCCGGCCTCGGTGGCCGAAAAGCTGCGGGCCGCGGTGGATGTGCCTGTGTATTACCCAACGGCGGTGAAGGCCGGCGAGGGTGTGGTGGAAACCTACCCCGCCAAGCTGCCGCCGCTCCGGTCAGATGTTCCCACGCTGGTGGTTGGCAAGGTGAATCCCGGCGTGAAGGCAGTCACCCTGGAAATGGACGGAACCCTGGGCGGGGCGCGTAAAACCCTGACGCAGACCCGCGAGATCCCAGGGTTTGATGTGGAGAATTTCTTCCTGGCCCAGATGATCGCCGACTGGAAGGTGAACCCCGAGCGTCCCGCGCTCGTTCAGGCTGACCGGGCCCTCGCCTTGGCCAGCACCCAGTCCTACCTCAACCGCGAGGAATGCCTGGCCCGAGCCAACTGGGCCATGACAACCGGCAAGCCCGAGAACGCGCTGCGTCTCTATGACCAGGCTGCCCGCATTGATCCGACCAACATGGAGGCCCGCCGCGGCTTCGACCTCGCCCGCCAGGTGAACGACGGCAAGCTGCCCCGCGCCCTGCTGATGAAGCAACTGGGCCAGATTAACGCCCAAATCGAGGAGCAGGACGCCCCCAAGGCTGACAAGCCTGCCGCGCCGGCCCCCGCCCTCGCCCAACCCGATCGCGTACGCCTTCCCGGCGCCGATGGCAACGCCCCGCGCGATGGGATCGTGGGGGCCGACATCGACCAGGTGCGCAAGCTGAACCAGGTCTACTTCCAGAAGCGCGAGGCCGAGGTGCGCCGGGCGCTTTCCGAGGCTTCACGCGCCGCCACGGTGGACGAGGTGAACGCCTCCAAGGAGAACCTGAAGCAGGAACTCCGCTCGCTCGAAAATGATGGCAGCATCGCCAACAACAAAAAGCAGCCGCTCATCGGCAACATCCAGGCCCGCCTGCAGGAACTTGACAAGCGTGGCAAGGTGCTCGAGCGCGACGAGCGCGAGCGCCAGATGGTGCAGGTGAGCCTGGAGGAGCGGCGCAAGGAGGAGCGCTCCATCGCCGCCCAGCAGGACCGTATCAAGGAGCGCCTGCGGCAGTACGCGGCCCTGATGAACCAGGCCCGCGAGGATCTGGCCCAGAAGCAGGCCCAGGCGATCCGGCAAGACCTGATCAACCAGGGCGAGGATGTGCCACCGGCGGTTTCCGCGGCCTACACCATCGCCCAAAGAGGCTGGTATTACAGGCAACTCCGCGATCTGGTGCGCGTGCGCGAGGAGAAGTGGCTGGCGGTGTTGTACGAGGTGGAGCGCAGCCACATCCCGTTCCCCGACGAGCCGCCGGTGCTCTATCCCGACGCCGACAGCCCGGTGATGAAGGGCCGTTACAAGGACTGGGCCGACCTGTCCAAGAAGCGTATCGACCGGTATGACACCCAGGGCTTCGGTTCGAATGTTCCCGAGGCGGCGATGCGCATCAAGGATGTGATAGGCCGTACCATCGACTACGCGGGCATCAACGAGGCCACCACGAAGGTTCAGGAGGCCTTGGACCAGCTCGGCAAGGAGTACAACATCTCCTTCGAGTTCAACGAGGCCGCTTTCAAGGCCGCCGGCCTGGAGAAGCCGGCCGACAGCGAGATCGGCGACGCGATCCCGAAGATGCGCGCAACGCTGAGCTCGGTCATCAAGAAGATCATCAGCCGCATCAAGAGCAACTCGCCCGAAGGCAACGCTGTTGCGGTTGTTCGGCGGGATCACATCGAGATCACCACCAGCCAGTTCCAGTTGTTGGACAAGGTGGCTCGCGCTTACCCGGTGGCTGACATCGTCTACGGCGCCCCGAACTCCTTCGCCCAAAACTCGGTGGTCCAACAGTCCACCTTGTTCGGGTACGGCGGCAGCTACGGCTTCGCCGGGCAGGTGGCGCAGAACTCCTTCAACGGCTTGGGCGCCCTGCAGAACGTGGGCGCGGCGGGCGCTCTGGGCGCCGGTGGCGGCTTCAACGCCGGTGGCGGTGGCGGTTTCGCCGGCAACCTGGGTGGTGCCGTGGGTGGCCAGCAGATCGGCGGCCAGCTCGGCGTGGGCGCGGTGGGCAACTTCGGCCAGCAGGGCCAGGTTGGCCAGTTCGGCCAGAACGGCGGCCTCGGCGTGATGGGCCAGTTCGGCAACCAGGGCGCGCAGTTCGGCCTGCAGGGCGGCAACTACGCCGATGTGCTGGTCGCAACCATCCGCCAGCTGGTGGGCCGTCCCTCCGACTGGGCGGCTCCGATCACCCTGCCTGGCAACCAGCCGGCCGACCCGCTGGCCCAGGTGGACCCCAACGCCGGCGACCAGCAGGAGCGCAACCAGATCGGTTACTTCCAACCTGCCAACGCGCTGGTGATCAAGGGTACCTCCTACATCCACACCGAGCTCTACAGCAACTTTGTGGCCCCGGTGGGTGGCGCCAACCCGGTGGGGATGGCCGCCAAGCCTGTCAAGCGGGATGGCGCCCTGGCCGCCCTGGACAAGCCGGTGAAAGACAAGAAGGATCTGGATCCGCGCAAGATCTGGCAGGAAGCCCTGGCCAAGGGCGTGGACGAGCCCGGCATCATCATCGCGGTCTCCGACTTCCTGGCCGCCAACCAGATGTGGGACCATGCCGCCGAGTTCCTGAAGGCCGACCTGCGCAAGGGTCTGGTGGTCAAGCCTTGGGTCTACGAGGCCCTGGCCATCGCCCTCCGGGAGTCGGGCGCGGCTCCCGAGGAGATCGAGCGGGCCGAGGTGGCTCTGGCCGACATGGAGCCGCTCGATGCCGAGGGTTACCTGAAGGCGTCAAAGGGCATGGCCAGCCTGAAGCGGTACGACCGGGCCCTGGCGTTCTGCAAGCAGGCCGCCCAACTGGCTCCGGACTCCCCGCAGGCCTATGCCCAGGCTCTGGGCTACGCCGAGACGGTGAGCGATGTGAACACCATGGCCTGGGCCGCCGGCAATCTGCTGAAACAGGAATGGCCCGAGGGCGGTAACGACCTGCAGGCCAAGGCCCGTCGCTCGCTGGATGCCATGGCTTCCCGCCTGGCGCAACAGGCCAAGCCCCAGGAGCGCGAGACCCTGATCCGCAAGGCGGGCGACCTGGGCCGCCGTGATCTGGTGGTGCAACTTTCCTGGACCGGCGATGCCGATCTGGATCTGGTGGTGAAGGAGCCCACGGGCAGCACCTGCTCCACCCTGGCGCGGCAAACCCCCAACGGCGGCACCCTGGTGGGCGACCGTGCGGGTGATGCCACCACCGAGCGGTATGTGGCTGCCGAAGGCTTCTCGGGAACCTACGAGATTTCGGTCCGCTCCGCCTGGGGCATGCCGGTGAACGGCAAGGCCCAGGTGCGGATCATCCACCATCAGGGCTCTCCCGAGCAGCGCGAGGAGATCCAGACCGTTGACCTGAACGGCAGCCCCAGCCTGAAGGTGAACCTGAACGAAGGTCGTCGGAAGGAACTGGCGGTGGTTCTGCCGCCCAAGATGACCAAGACCGTCCAGCAGCCCAAGGGGCAGGATGTGTTCCACACCCTCCGCCGCATGACCGAGCCGAACCTGCCCTCCAGCGGCGGCATCCGCGCCGGCGGCGCCGGCACCGTCCAGCAGGTCGAACCGGTGGCCACGCCGGTGAAACCCGCCGAGGCCTCGGCTTCCGCCAAGCGGCTGTACCAGAACCGGGTGCAGGCCTTCATGCAGAACACCCAGGAGGTGACCGCCCGCATGGCCACCGAGACCGCTGGGGGCCGGTTAAACGGCCTGGGCGGCAACCTGATCGATGGCGGCAAGCCCGCCAGCCGTTGATCGGCGACTGATTCTGGTGTGCAATAAGGACACCCGGCAGGCACGGCCCGCCGGGTGTCCGGCTTTTTGCGGGCCCTTCTGGAAACACCCGAACCCGGTTTGAGTGAGCGGACATGGCCGGTTCCAAACCAGTCACTGGCAAGGGACAAACCCCTCTGGGGGTTTTGGTCCTTTCCCGCCCGGGAAAGCCAGTCCAGCGATTCCAACTGACCAAACCGGTAATCACCGTGGGCAGGGCCGAGGGAGTCAGCCTGCGCATTCCTTCACCTGAAATTAGCCGGAAGCACTGTGTTTTGAGCTTCCAGGAGGGTTTCTGGCAGGTGAAGGACCAAGGCAGTTCCAACGGCACTTTTGTCAACGGAACCCGTGTGGGGGGGCTGACCCAGGTCAACCCAGGGTCCAGGCTCCGCTTCGGCAAGGTGGAATTCGTTTTGCAGTACACCCTGCGGGCGGATGCGACCCGCCGGCTCCGCCAGGACCAGTTGCTCGAGGCGCTCGCCGTTCCGGCTGATGAAGCGGACGAGGTGGAATTGGTCGATCTGGAAGACTTGCCCGAACAGGCGGCGATCCCCGCGGTTCCAGTCGAGTCTGACCTGGTCCTGGAATTGGATGAGGAAATACCCCCCATTCCGGTTGCCAGCCCGGCGGCGGCCACCTTGCGGGAGCAGCCCCTCCTTTCCTTGCTACCCGAGGAGGATGATTACCCAGCAATTCCTCTGGTACCCGAACCTGAAAGCCCCAGGGTGCCTCCCCCCATCCCCGAGCCGGAAAGCCACGCCAAGCCTCCGCTTGCTGATTTGCGAGACCTGCTGAGCCAATTGGCCGAACCTGCACCGGCCCCCTCCAAGCCCAAGCCAAAGGGCAAGGGTTGATTCAGGCCCCCCTTTCCGGTTACATCCCGCCGCCCCCGGAATATTTCGGGACGGAAGGAGGGGTTGCGGATAGATGGCGGAGCAAACGGGCCAGATGAGGTGGTGGAGTCGCAAGTCAAGGCTGTGCCTTGGGTTGGCGATTTTGATCATCGGTTGTGGCACCACGCGCCAATCGGAAACCCCTCGTACCGCCACCGAAATGCTGTTGCTTTCCAATGCGGTGGACCAAACCGTCAGTGAGTTCGATTTGAGCTACCTGTCCGGCAAGGAAGTGTTTTTGGACACCACCTTTCTGGAGACAACGGTTGACAAGGGATATGTAATTAGCAGTATTAGGCAGCACATGATGGCTTCTGGTGTCAAAATTATTGACGCCAAGGACAAGGCGAATTACATCGTGGAAGCCCGGACGGGGGCATTGGGCACTGATTCACACAGCGTGATGGTGGGGGTGCCCCAGATGACCATTCCCCAGGTTGTGCCGGTGCCCGGGGTACCCAGTTCCGTGCCCGAAATACCCTTGGCCAAGCGCACCAAACAAACCGGTGTGGCCAAGCTGGCGTTGTTTGCCTACCACCGCGAGACTGGGCAGATTGTCTGGCAATCCGGAGTGCAGCAGTTTTCCTCGCATGCCAAGGACGCGTTTGTCTTCGGCATGGGGCCCTTCCGTTCGGGTACCATCCAGCGCGGCACCACCATCAGTGGCAGCACCATTCCCCTCACCGATGTTTCCTGGGCGGATGAGCCGCAAGATACCAAGGTGAAGCCCACCGAGCCGTTTGCATGGGCGGATCCGGCGCGCAAAGGCAAAAATGGAGCGGGTACCTCGCCCATTCAACCAGTCAGCCATGCGCCCGGGGAATCAAAGCCTCCGGCCCCTCTTCCACCTTCCGTCACCCAAACCGAAGCGGCCAAAGCCAGCCAATCGCCTCCTGCGGTGCCCGCGTCTGCCCCCCCTCCCGCACTCCCATTGGTGCTGCCGCCGGTGGGAATTGGCGGAAAGTGACAGGTTCAAGGTTTCCAAATTCCCTGTGAATTCATGCTGCCGGGCCTCGGCCCGGGCTGTCTAAAGGATCGGGGAAACCTATCCTTTTCTGGAACAGTTGGAAGTTCCCGCCCTTACTTGGGAGACAGCGCCGTGGGAAGCCCTGGCCATGGTGAAATCGCAAACCGAGTGGAAGTCCTGCGCGGCCAGATTGAGCGGCATAACCATCTTTATTACATCCAGGCCAAGCCTGAGATTTCAGACCGCGAGTATGACCGCCTGATGGCGGAACTGGCGGAACTGGAAAAGAATCATCCCCACTTGGACCGGCCGGACAGCCCCACGCACAAGGTGGGTGGCGCGCCCATAGATGGTTTCGTCACGGTTCCCCATTCCGAACCGATGCTGTCGATTGACAACACCTACAGCGCTGACGACCTCCGTGAGTTCGACAAGCGAGTACGCAAATGGCTGGATGGCGCTCCGGTGCGCTATTTTGTGGAGGCGAAGATCGATGGCGTGGCAATAGCCCTGCGCTTTGAGGACGGCGTTTTGACGCAGGGCCTGACGCGTGGTGACGGTGAAAAGGGGGATGATGTCACCAGCAACCTGCGGACCGTGCGCGACCTGCCCCTCAGGCTGCTGGGCGGTGATCAGCCCGCCGTGCTGGAGGTGCGTGGCGAGGTGTACATGGCCCGCGCCGATTTCGCCCAACTGAACAAGACCCGCCAGGCCGAGGGTCTGGAGCCGTTTGCCAACCCCCGCAATTCCACGGCCGGTTCGTTGAAACTGCTGGACCCGACACTGTGCGCCAAACGGAAGCTGCGCTTGTTTGTTTACGGTATCCAGAGGGCGGACGAACTGGGTGTTAAAACCCACCAGGAGGCCCTGGAAAAGGCAAAGAGCTGGGGCCTGCCGGTCAACCCTTTGGGCGAGGTGTGCGACACCATCGATGATGTCCTGGCCCTGGTGGATCGCTGGCAAAACCGTCGGAACGAGCTGCCTTATGAGATCGATGGGCTGGTGATCAAGGTGGATGACCTGGCGCTTCGCAAGGCGCTGGGCAACACCTCCAAGGCGCCTCGCTGGGTTTCGGCCTACAAGTTCGAGGCGGAGCAGGGGACCACCCGCCTGCGCGACATCACCATCCAGGTGGGCAAGACCGGGGCGTTGACCCCGGTGGCCAATCTCGACCCGGTTCGCCTGGCAGGCACCACGGTGACCCGGGCCAGCCTGCACAACGAAGATTACATCAGGGAAAAGGACATCCGCGTCGGCGATCTGGTGGTGGTGGAAAAGGCGGGCGAGATTATCCCCTACATCGTGCGCAGCGAGCCCTCGGCCCGCACCGGCGAAGAGAAGGAGTACCACTTTCCCAGGCACTGCCCGGTTTGCGGCGAGGCGGTGAAACGCGATGCCGACGGGGCGGTGACTCGCTGCACCGGCAGGGATTGCATCGGCGTGGCCCGGCGTCGCTTGCGGGCCTTCGCCGCCCGCAACGCGATGGACATCGAGGGGCTTGGGTCCGAGACGGTGGATCAATTGGTGGATGCGGGGCTGCTGCGGAGCTTGGCCGACATCTACCGATTGCAGAAGGAGCAGTTGCTGCCCCTGGAGCGAATGGGGGAACAATCGGTCCATAACTTGCTGTCAGGAATTGAAGCCAGCAAGGAACGTGGCATGGCCCGCCTGCTTACCGGTCTGGGGATTCGCCATGTGGGCGAGACGGTGGCCGACACCCTGGCTGCACGGTTCACCGATATCGCCGAGTTGCGCGGCGCCACGGAAGAGACAATCGCCTCCATCCCTGGGATTGGCCCCGAACGGGCCGGCAGCATCCGGGCCTGGTTTGATGACGATGCCAACGGCGGCCTGGTGGACGAACTGGCCGGTCTGGGCCTGAACATGCGGGCCCCGCCGCGGCCGGCCCAGGAGGAGCAGGTCTTGGCCGGCAAAACGCTGGTGGTGACGGGCACGCTCGAGAAGTTCGACCGCGCCGAGGTGGAGCGCCTGATCCGCGAGTTGGGCGGCAAGGCGGCCGGTAGTGTCAGCAAGAAGACCGACTATCTGGTGGCTGGGGCCAACGCCGGCAGCAAGCTCGATAAGGCGCGCGAGCTGGGCGTGAAGATCCTGGATGAGGACGGTTTCGCGAAGCTCATCGGGAAGTGATCAGCCCGCCTGGGCTCGCCCCCGTTCCTCATTCACAAACAGCCGCATCGCCTCCAGCACCTGAAGGTCCGTCATCCAGTAAGGCGACCCGGCTTTGCCCCCAAATCGGGTGGCATGATGGCTGTGGAAATCGTAGCGGGCCGGGGCTCCTTCTTTGGGGGCCAGTTCCACTCCAAAGATCTCCCGTGCGATGCGATCAGTGGCCACGGGTTGGGTGGCGGCATGGACCAGCGGCAGATTCCCACCCAGGCAAATCTGGATATCCGCCCACAGTCGCGTGAGCGGGTAATACTGGAAGACGCCCCCGGGATGGATTTTCTCCACCTGGTTGTTGCGCAGCAGGTCGAAGATCACATTCTTTTTCAGGCCGGGGCCAAACAGCCCTGGCAAACGCAGGATGGTGGCGTCAAACCGCTGCTTGACCAGATCTTCCAGCTTGGCCCGGTGCTTGCCATAGACCGAGGCGGTGTCGCTGTGGGTGGGGGAGCTCTCGGTCACATCGACCGGTTTTGCGAAGACATCGATGGTGGAAATCAGCACGACCTTTTTGGCCTGCACCCGCCGCAGGGCCTCGAACAGGGGGGCCAGTCGGGCCAGATCCCCTTCCGGATCCTGGTTGGCCTTCCACTTCTCAGCGGGCGCCCCGGCGCAGACCAGCAGGTCATAGGGTTGATTGGGGAGTTCAGATATATCGGTGGAGCGGAACTTGTGGTCAAAGTTCGCCTGGGCCAGCAAATTGCCTCCCACCAGCCCTGACCAGCCGACCAAAGCGGTTCGCATCATGGGTTTCCCTGGAAAATGGTTCAGGCCGCGTGGCGCGTGGATGGCGCCCCGGCGTTGTCGATCTCGTCGAGGATGTCGTGGATGTTGTCGATCTTGGCGCCCAGCACGCAGTGCAGGCCGGGCAGGCCGCAGTCCCGTCGGAACAGGATGGGGCGGCCATCATCCTTCTCGTTGACCGGCAGCACCGTCTTGATCTCGAACAGCGATTTCCGGTGGATGACCCGACCCACCTCGGGCATGTAGCGCAGGGCATCCAGCCGCATCTGTTCCACCTTGCTGACCGGTTCGCCCATGGCCCGCGCCTCGGCGGGAGACATGTCGTCGGGGGCGGATTCGTTCCACCCGGCGTGCGGGGTGTAGCGCACATGGCTGAAACTGTACCACGGGGTGGAGGGGAACGGCATCAATGAGAAGAAGGGGCCGCACATCACGGTGATGCCCAACCCGGCAAGGGGGGGCGGCGGTTCCACCAGCGCGATTTCCGCCAGCTCGTGCTTGAGCGGAATGAGGGGAAGGCCGCTTGCTCGCAAAAGCCCGTTCAAGTCTCCGTAGGTGCAGTTGTAAACCTGCCCCGTCTGGACAGAAACCGGTCGCCCCTGGCTTTTTCCATGGAGGCGCAGGCCACCGGCCCGGGGCTCCACGCGGACCGCCTCGGATTCCATCCAGACCTGGATCTTGTTTCCGGCCAGCTTGCGGCGCACCAGCGCGGCCAGTTTGCGGGAGTCGAAAGCCGCCTCTTCCACCCGGTAGACTTCCTCAATGAGGCCCCGGTCAAACAGGGCTTTCACCGGGCCGGGGGCCTCCGACAGCGGCGCGCCGATCCGCTTGCAGAATAGCTCGAACTGGGCGGCGTTCACCTTCGAGAATTCACGGCCGATGGCGTAGTATTTTTCGAAACCGGTGTGGACGCATTCGCCAAATTCAGACACGAAACGGGTGTAATTCTCCCGGCTGCGCAGCCCGGTGATGAGGCTGCGGGGGTAATGGTACCCCTGGTGTACCCGGGCCTGGTTGCGGTAGCTGGCCTTGTCCAGCAGCGTGGCCTCGCGTTCGAGCAGGATGACGCGCTGCCCCTGCTCGGCCAGGTGGCAGGCGATCATGCAGCCGAAAAAACCGCCGCCCACGATGGTTGTGTCGGCGCTTTGGTCCGCGGTTGATTCCATGCCGGGCCAGACCTCGGGGCGGAGCGGGAACAGGCTCCAAGAAATAGCCGAAACCCGATTCCCGGCACCACCCCGAAGCGTTCAGGCCCACGGGAGGCTTGGATGCTTTGAATTTGACGCAAAGCTATTATTTCAAATGATTTATGTTCATTAAAATGGCATGGCGCTGACCATTTCCCAAACCCGGCGCTGGGGGGCGCTCAAGGGCAGGGTGGCGATTTCAGCAGGGCTCAGCCAGGCCCAGGCATCGTGTTCGGTCAATTGCGGAGCGGGTTTCCCCTCCCATTGGGCCACCTCCACGCGCAGTTTCACCTGGTAGCGGGTGATGGCGTGCTGAACCTTGCCCGCATTCCAGGTTTCGACAGGCTTGTCCGAGGGGAAAAGCTGCTGAATCAAAGAGTAAAGGGCGTCTCGGGGAGTGTCCCTTTGGCTCATCGGCTGGTGCGCGAATTCCCACAGGCCGGCCCAACGACTGGCCGTGGCCGGACGGCGGAAAAGGAGCCAGCACCTATGGGTTCCGGAGCCGGAGCAGGCGGCCATGCAGACCTCCCACACACGGGTGATCGCCGGTCGTTCGCTTTTCAGGGGGATGGACTCCGGCTCGCCGGTTTTGGATGCCGAGCACCACGGGCGGGCGGGGCAGATCAGGCAGCCGGGCTTTTGCGGGGTGCAAACCAAGGCGCCCAATTCCATCAGGGCCTGGTTGTAGGCGCTGGGGTCGCTGTGGCAAACCAGTTTGGCGGCAGACTGCCACAGCCATTTTTTCACCGGGCCGCGGGCGGGGTCATCCTGCACGCCCAGGATCCGGCACAGCACCCGCTGGCTGTTGGCCTCAATGATGGGCAAGGCCAACCCGTGCGCCTGCGACAGCACCGCGTTGCGCGTGTATTCTCCCATCCCGGGAAGTGTGGACAAAAGGACTGGATCGGGCGGCAGGTTGTCGTGCCCATGCTTCACCAGCATTTTTGCCGCGGCATGCAGGTTTCTGGCCCGGCGGTAATATCCCAGGCCCTCCCAGGACCGCAGGACCTTTTCCTCCGGCGCGGCGGCCAAGGCCTTCATGGTTGGAAAAAGATCTAAAAAAGCGTGAAAGTACCCGATGACCGTTTTAACCTGGGTCTGCTGCAGCATCACCTCGCTGACCCAGATGCGATAGGCGTCCTTGGTCTGGCGCCAGGGAAGGTCCCGCGCGGTTTTTTTGAACCAGGCAACCAGGGTGCGGGAAAAGTCGGGTGCCAATTCGGCCGGATCATCAACCGAACCTGCGACCCGTCGGGGCGATGAAAGACGATTGGGTTCGCGGGGGGTGCGGGCCAAGGGCGGGGTATCAGCGTGGACGGCGCATCAGCTTGTCGAGCAGGGCGCGGGCGCTGTCGGAGCTGGACATGGCGGGGGTGGCCTTGGGGGGGGCGCCGGCGTAGGGTTGGTTGGCCGGTGCCTCGATGGCCTTGGTTTCTTCGGTGGCCTCAGCCACGGTGGGGGATTCCATCAGGGCCGCCTTGCTGTCGCTGACAGGATCATCATCCATCAGCAGGGCGGCCAGATCATCGTCCACGGCGCTGGGTTCGGCGGATTTGGGCGTGGAGACCGGGGCTGGCGCTGCGGGTTTTTGTTCTGATGGAGCGGGAGCTGCCGGTTTGGCTTGGGCCGGTGCCGCCCCAACCTGTCCGGCCATCGCCTGGACAATCTTGCTGGTCGATGGGATTGGAGTCGGGCCGGCGATATTGCCCGGCTTGGCGGCACCGGCTGGTGCGGACGCCGGTTTCGGTTGGGCCATGGCAGCGGTGGCCAATACCTGCAACTCGAAATCGAGAGTGCCCACCGACAGGGTGTCGCCGTGTTTGACTGGAACTCGACCCTGGATGGCGGTCCCGTTGATCCGGGTGCCGTTGGTGCTCTTGAAATCCTCGACAAAAATCCCTTGGGCGTCGATCAGGATCGCGCAGTGCCGTTTGCTGATCAGTTCGCTTGCGGGGCGCAATTGGCAGCCTTCCTCGCGGCCGATCAGGAACTGTCGGACCGAGATCGGAATGGCCATACCCTGCTGCTTGCCAGGGTTCTTGACAACCAACTGCACTCTCATCCTGAAAAACACTCCTCTGCGAAGTGATCGGGAGAAACCAGCTTTTGTCTCAATGCGCCACCCGGGGCCTGGGGTGGAACGCAAGATCATGAATGACTCGGTTGGGTCCAGTTAAAAGGGTACGATGGACTAACCTACTCCTCAGTAGAATGAATTCTCATGTGGAAAGCAAGAAGCCAAATGGATGAATTCTTGGAAATAATGAATCGTCGGCGATTTTTGGCGGCAAGTGGAACCTGCCTTTCCTGTGCCGGCGCGTCGGGGAATGTCGTTGAATCCACCGTTCCCGCCGATGCTTCGGTCGAAGTGATTGCGTTTTCACCGGTATTGGCCGACTGGGTGCAGCATATCTCCAGACCTTGGGCCCGCAAAAATGGCCCGGTCAAAGTGCGGGTGGGCCTACCTTCCGGAAGGCTTGAAGAACATCAGTTCGCCCTGGTTCCTCCGCGGTCTTTGGGCAGTTTGGCATCGGGTTTGGGCAAGGTGCCTGCAAGCTTGCTTGGCCGGCAGGAGGTGGCCTGGACGGATGTGCTGCCGGTTTGGCGCGACCGGTTGGCCAAATGGCGCGGCGAAACCCTGGGTGTGCCGGTCCAGGGCGAAATCTGGGTCCAGGTCATTCGGACAGACTGGCTGGCGGATGACGGGCTGCAAAAAGCGCATCAGTCGGCAACCGGCAAAACGCTCAAGGTGCCCCGCCTTTGGGAAGAGTGGATCGAGCTGGGCACTGCCCTGAAGGGCAAGCTACCCGGCCGGCCGGGCGCGCCGGTATTGCCTCCCCTCCCAACGGCACCCGAAGACCAACTCCGTCTGCTGCGGCAAGTGGCTGCCTGCCATGCCATGGAACGGCTGGCGGCCGGGCAAAAATTGCGGCCCGGACGGGAGGCGGAAAACAATCACTACGCCCTCGACTTCGACCTGTTGACCGGCAAGCCCAAGGTGGCGGGCAAGGCGTTTGTGCATGCCCTGGAATGGATGACGCGGATGGCGCCGCTTCAACCCAAACAGCCGGAAAACAAGCCCTGGCAAGCGTTTGCTCGCGGCGAGTCCATGGTGGCCCTCGTCCCCGGAAGCGCCCTCTCTGCTTTGCAAAGAGGTCCGCTGCGCGACCGGTTTGATATCCATCCCCTGCCGGGCGCGGACAAGGTTTTCCTGGAGGATGGCCTTCTTCAGGCGGGCCAGGGGAACAGCATTCCGCTGGTGGGAAGCGAAGGCGCCTTGGCCTTGGCCGGTCCAGAAGCCTCGAATGAGGTATGGGACCTGGTGGGCTATCTGGTCCAACCCAAAACGCAGCTGGATTTGGTGCTTGACCCCGATATGGGTGGCCCGGTCCGCGAGCAGCATTTGCAGGGAGCGCCTTGGGACGGCATGCAATTGGATGCCCGCCGGTTGGCCCAATGGCAAAATGCTCTCCGTGGCACTTTGTCCCCCGCCGAGACAATCAACCCCGCGGTTGCCTTGCGCACGCCGGATGTTGAAAAGCTCGATGAACTGCTGGCCCGGCAGGTGGCCCAATGCCTTTCTGGCAAGGGTAAGCCGGCCGAATGCCTGCAATTGGCCGCCGATGCCTGGATTGAGTTGGGCAAGGCCAGGCCCGACCGGCTTCAGGAAGTGCGTGCCTCCGCCGGTCTCACCTGATAGGGGCTTTGGGCCTTGAATCTCCCTTGGCAGGTCTGTTTTATCGCGTGCTGAGAGCCGCGGACTCCAGCGTGTTGACCAAAAGCATGGCGATTGTCATGGGGCCTACCCCGCCCGGCACAGGCGTGATGGCCGAGCATTCGGGAGCTACCTGTTCATAGGCGACATCCCCGCACAGCCCCCCCTCAGGCTTCCGGTGGATGCCAACGTCTACCACCACTGTTCCAGGCCTCACCATGTCGCCTTTCAGCCACATGGGCTGGCCCATCGCGGCCACGATGATGTCGGCCTGTTTCAGGTGGTGCGCCGGATTGGGGGTGCGGCTGTGGCAAACCGTGACGGTGGCATCGACTCCCTTTTGCAACAGCAGCAGGGCCAAGCTTTTTCCCACAATGCTAGACCGCCCGAGAATAACCACATGCTTGCCTGCCCAATCGATGCCGTTGCGCTGGACCAGTTGCCAAACCCCATGCGGCGTGCAGGGGAGGTACCGAGGCCTCCCATCTGCCAACAGGCCCAAATTGTCAGGGTGCAGGCCGTCCACATCCTTGCGCGGGTCGATCCGGTCGAGAATGACAGCACTGTCCAGATGTTTGGGTAACGGTAGCTGGACCAGGATGCCGTGCACGGTTTTGTCGGCATTCAACCGATCGATCAGTTCGAGCAAGTCGTTCTGGGTGGTGGCAGCGGGAAGTTGGTGCAGCCAACTTGCCAGACCGGCTTCGGTGCAGGCCTGACGCTTGTTTTTGACATACACCTGACTGGCGGGATCATCGCCCACCAGAACGGCGGCCAACCCGGGGACGATCCCGTGTTTTTCCTTCAGCTTGGCCGCTTTCTCCGCCACTTCCATGCGAACTTGGGCGGCCAGCTTTTTCCCATCCAGGATCAGCGGAGCGGTCACGTGTTATTTTCCTTCTGGTCACGAACCGCCTGCAGCCAATCCAACGCCGCCTGAATGTCCAGAGCGATGCTGTCCGTCCCGGCGGGGGCGCTACAGTTGTCCGACGCTACTGATAAAACCCGGGTGCCAGACCAAGCGACCAACTCGGCCAGTGTGGCCAAATCACGGCTGACGGGCTCAAAAACCAATGCCAGGTCGGTTTTCTTGCATGCTTCCTCGGCATGCTTCCAGGCCTGTTCGGGCAGTGGCAAATCCGGCCCGGGTGATGCCAGATTCAAAATGTTTCCCTGATAAAAAGTGTCGGGGCTGCCGGTAAGCAACAAGGCCCCCAGTTCCAGAAGGCCATTGGCCAACTGGCGCTGGGGGTCGGTGGCCTCGGCTGTGGCCAGCAGCAAAGGCATCCGGGCGGCGGCCAGAAGGGCCACCGCCTCGGTTTTTGCAGACAATTCGGCTTCAGGGGTGGTCATCCCCAACCCTTCAAAATGATTTATTTCACCGTGCTGAAATATGCCTTCGAGCCTTTGGGATCGGCCTTCATCGTGGCATCACCCTTTTTCCAGTTGGCGGGGCATACTTCGCCCACCGTCTCGAATTCGGTAAGGGCGTCAATCAGGCGCAGGGCTTCATCCACACTGCGGCCCAAAGGCAGATCGTTCACCAGCATATGGCGCAACACACCCTTCTTGTCGATCAGGAACAGCCCGCGGAGCGCAACGCTGTTATCCGGCAGCAGTACGCCGTAATCTTTGGCGATAGACTTGGTCAGGTCTGCAATCAGGGGGTAGCGCACGCCTCCCAATCCCCCTTCGTTCCTAGGGGTCTTGTTCCATGCCAAGTGGGTGAAATGACTATCAATGGACACGCCCAGCACTTGGGTGTTGCGCTTGGTGAATTCCTCCAGTTTCTGGTCGAAGGCGATGATTTCGGTTGGGCAAACAAAGGTAAAATCAAGCGGATAAAAGAACAAAACAACATTCTTGCCCAGGTAGTCGTGCAACCGCACGGTTTTGAAATCCTCACCCACCACGGCTTGGGCGGTGAAGGCGGGAGCGGGTTGGGTGACAAAGGCTGCCATGATGGTGATTCCTGACCTGAATTTGAAAAGAGTTGCCGTAACGAGGCGGTTGGCACTCTGCCAACCGTCACCAAGTCCGGCGCTTGTTGTCATTGATAGTCTAAGGAGGAGATCTGTCCCGGCTAACCAAGCCCTGGCAGACAAATGGTCAAACTGGGTTTTTTGCTTGGGTTAATTTGACGCAAGCTTTTTCTATGTTTGAGTTTGCTGAAAACAGGAGACACGAGGCACCATGGCCGACCAGATGGTGGAAGTGAATCGCCTGACCAAGCATTTTGGCCAGGTGCTCGCCCTGAGCAATGTCAGTTTCAGCCTGCAGAACAACGAGATCGTCGGCCTGTTGGGCAACAACGGCGCTGGCAAATCCACGCTGATGCGAATCCTCACCACCTACCTGCCCGCCACATCGGGAACGGCCCGGGTGGACGGATTCGATGTGCTGAACCAGTCGATGGAGGTGCGTCGGCGGATCGGCTACCTGCCTGAAAATATCCCCCTCTATCCCGAGATGCGGGTGGAAGAATATCTGGGCTACCGCGCCCAGTTGAAGGGCATGGACCGTTCAACCCGCCGCGGTCAGATCGACGCTATCATCGATCGCTGCCGAATCACCGGCGTGCGCCGACGGTTGCTCGGAACCTTGTCAAAGGGCTATCGGCAGCGGGTAGGGCTGGCGGATGCGCTTCTGGCCAACCCCCGTTTGCTGATCCTGGACGAACCGACCGATGGCCTGGATCCCGGCCAAAAGCAGGACGCCCTTGCCCTGTTGAAGGATCTCGGCAGGGATCGCACCATCCTGTTCAGTTCCCACTTGCTGGTGGAGGTGGAGGCAATCGTTGACCGCGTGCTGATCCTCAGGCGCGGGCACCTGGCCTTCAATCAGCGCCTGGAGGCGCTGGAGCGTGATCAGCTCCTTCTGGTGGAGACAAAGGGTGAGGAGAACGCGGTGATCGGCGTCCTCAAGGGGTTGGTTCCCCACCATCCCATGCAAATCCAGTCTCTGGAGAATGGCTGGTTGGAATGCGCGGTCCGTTTGCCGGATGGGCTCGATCCCCGTCCCGAGGTGGCCCGGGCCCTGCATGAGCGTTCGCTCCCCCTGCGTCGTATAGATTTCCGTCGCCGTACCCTGCAGGACCGCTGGAACGAGATCAACAACGCCGAAGCGCTTCCCGGTGGGAAAAACAAGCGCCCGGCTTCCACTGAAACGCCTCAGGCTGTGGGAGGCTGATCAAAATGCAACAGTCCGAACCGGTGAATCCGTTGAATCCTAAAAAACCTCCGGCGGGTGGTCCGTCCGATCTTCTGGCGCAAGACAGATCGCTTCCCCCCACCATTGGTTCATGCGGCGCGGTGATGGTGATGGTCGGGCTGTTTGCCGTGGCCATGCATTTCGCTGAACGGGCCTTCCCTGTCGGCCCGGCCGTGGGGCTGGTTGGAGCCTTGCTGGGTTTCCTGCTGATTGTGGTGCATGCCCTACTTGAAAAGGGCGAAATCATCCTGCTCTCCTACCTGGGCCTGGGTGCGGTCCTGCTGGTGGCGGGGCTTGTGGCACTGGTCAACCCCAAGGTGCCGATGGATGTGCGGGCGCTAGGGGTGGGCGGAGCCCTGGCGGGCCTGGCGTTGACGCTGTCCGCCTCGCGGTCGTTGGGTATCTCCGGCGATGCCGCCAGGGATCCATCCGGGCGTATGGCGGCGGTTTGGGCCCCGCGGCTCATCGGGATTTTCGGGGCCGGTGGTTCATTGCTCGGTATTTTGTGGCTGTTCGTCCTCTCCGAACGTGGGGAATTCAGCCAACTGGGACTTCCTGTCACACTGTCGCTGCTGGGTTTGGTGGCCGGGTTGGGCTACCTGGGACTTGTCGGCTTTGGCAGCGACACCGCAAACCGGTTGGGGTGGGTTGCCTGTTTTGTGGGCCTTGGTTTGGCCCTGGCTGTGGTTGCCAGGTCGGGCCTCCATACCTGGGGCGTCTGGAAGGCGCAGGGCACCACCCATTTCATCCCCGGGGGCTGGATCATCCTCGCGCTGTCCCTGTTGGTGGGGCTGGGTTCCTTTGCCATGGTCTCCGACAGCCCGACGGTTGTTATTTTTCGCAGGGAAATGGCCTCTTTTTTTCTCTCGCCAATCGCCTACTTCGTGATGATGGCGTTCGCCCTGGGTACCTGGACCAGTTACAGCCTGTTCTTGGACCGTCTGGCCGATCGCCAGGTGCTGGAGCCGATCCTCGGCAATTATGTGATCGAGTTGTTCATCGTGCTGTGCGTGCTGTTCGGCGTGCCGCTGCTCACCATGCGCCTGCTCAGCGAGGAGAAACGCTCCGGCACCCTGGAGGTATTGTTGACGGCTCCGGTGGACGAGGCCTCCATTGTTCTGGGTAAGTTTTTCGCCGCACTTGTCACCTACCTGATCATCTGGCTGCCTTTCGGGCTGTACTTGCTGGCCCTGCCGGTCACGAATCAGCCCGGTTTCGACTACCGCCCGTTGCTGAGCTACTCGGTGGCTTTGGTGGTCAGCGGGGCCGGTTTCATCGCCCTGGGGCTGGCGCTCAGTTCGCTGTCCAGCAATCAACTCATTTCAGGCGCCCTCACGCTGACCGCCATGATTTTGCTGCTGGCACCCTACATCTTGCAGTTCCGCCAAGGCATTGAGGGCACACCTTGGAGCACGGTGCTACAGCATGTGTCGTTCCTCAACCTGTGGGAAAGCTCCCTGGAGGGGAAGCTGGTTCCACGCCAACTGGTATTCCACCTCAGCCTGGCCGTGCTGTCACTTTTTGCGGCCACCAAGGTTCTGGAAGCCAGGAGGTGGCAATGATTCCTGTCGCACGCATCCATCCTGATTCGCTTGGTTTGCAAGGGGAGGTGGCCCGATGAATGATCCGGTCACGGCATCGAGTCTGGAAACCCCGTCGGATGAGGTTGGGGCGTCTCGTCAATTCCTGACAGTCATGTCCCTGGCGGCGGCTGGACTGGCTCTGTTTGTCACGGGGCTGGCGCTGCCATTCTTGCACGGTCCGTTTCGCGAGGTGTTCGCCGGCGGTCTGATTGAATGGCGCCGGCAACCGTTGCCTTTGGTGGTCACGGGTGGCCTGCTGCTGCTGGGCGTGGGGCTCCTTTTGGGCGCCAGCCTGATGGCCCGGGGCAGCGAGCACCAGGGGCCCGCCATGCGCCGGCTGATGTACGGCGCCAACACACTGGTCGCTGCCATGCTGCTGGTGGGGATACTGCTTTTCGTCAATGTGTTTAGCAACCTACGGCTCGGTCGTTTCGACCTGTTCAACCGCACCTTTGACCACACCGAGAGCTCGCTATACACGCTCAGTCCCAAATCCACCGGATTCCTGGAGGGCTTGGCTGAGCCGGTGCAGATCTACCTGTTCGTCAACCCGTTCTCCGGGGCCAGCCAGTTTGTGCGGGCCGAGATGTCCACGCTGGTGGAGAACTGCCGGCGGATCCAGCCCAACCTCGTCCGTTTCCAGATGCTCGAGGTCCCCAGCGACCTGGAGGCCTACGACCGGCTTGGGGAGAAGTACCAGTTCCCCCGCGAGCTGGGCATGCTGATCGTCTACGGACCCGACGGCAAGCAAAACCACGAGTTCGTCAAGCTGGCCGACCTCTACCGGCAGGACAGGGGCCCAATGACCCAGCCCGGCCAACCCGCCGCGCCGGCCACCCTGCAGTTTTTAGGCGAGGCCAAGCTGTTCGACACCCTGGTTTTCCTGTCCGAAAACAAATCCAAGGGGGTCATCTACCTCACCATCGGCAACGGGGAATTCGAGAGCGCCGGCGGGGAAAGCGCCGCCCAGGCGGGAACCATTTCCGACCTGGCGGCCGAATTGGCAAAAGCGAACTACCGCGTGGATAAGCTCCCCTTGGATTCCTCCACCAAGGCGATCCCCGCGGATGCGGACATCGTGCTGATGGCCGGCCCCCGCCTCGACCCGCCTGCCGAGGCGATATCCGCGCTCACGCGTTTCGTGCAGGGAGCCGAGGGAGGCAAAAAAGGCAAACTGGTGGTGCTGCTCGACGCCGCCCGGGAGCGACAGGGGCCCAAACAGGTGTTCAGCCCGCTTCCCCGGCTTAAATCCCTGCTGGCCACCCTGCGGGTGGAGGTGGAAGATTCCATCCTGCTTTCCGGCAGGCTCAAACCACCCACCGACATGCTGGCAATCCCCAACCAGCGCTCCGCCTCGCCGCTGGCAAAGGCTTTCGTGAGCCAGGGGCAACCTATCCCGTTTCCGATGCGGGAGGCCCGGCCCTTGAAGGTTGCCGCGCCCGCGCCCGGGGGCGCGACAGCTTGGGAGGCGGAGCCCTTCCTGGTGGCTTACGGTCGCGAGTTCGACACCCGCGTGGTGGCTGACCCATCCGCCTCGTTCGAGGAACTGGTCAAAAGCGACGGCTGGAAGGAGGGCAAAAATCCACCCAAGCCTGCGGCGCTGATCAACCTGGGGGTGGCGGTTCAAGAGAACGGTGTCCCGCGCGCCGTGGTGATGGGCAACGCCCGCTTTGTGACCGACGAGTTCCTGCGACGGGTGGGCAACACGGACAGCCTCGAACTGGTGGCAAGCTGCTGCGGATGGCTGCGGGAACGGCCCGGCATTGGCAGCAAGCCCGTGGAAGCCAGCCAGAAATTCGAGCGAAAAACCTACCAGCTAAGGACAAGGCGCGACACGCTGGAACTGGGTCGCATGCGCTGGCTGCCCCTTGGCTTGGCCATGGTTGCCATTTTTGGCCTGGGTGCCGGGATGTGGCTGGTGCGCCGCAACGCTTGATGGCCGGGTTGACCGGATCGCTGGTTTTGGAAGCAGGTGCAGCATGAATTACCGCACGACATTCATCCTCGGAGGCGTCTTCCTGGCGTTGATCCTGCTGCTGGCGGTGGCGATCACCATCGGGCCGGAAAACCCCGACCAGGGCCGGGCCTTGTTTCCAGAGCTTCTGAAGGCCACCGGGGTGGATGTGAACCCGGGCGAAAACATCCTGGCTCTGCGGTTGGAGCGCGCCCGGCCGGAAAAGCAAACGCTGGTCCTGAAGCGCGCCGAGGCGGGTGGCCGTTGGCGATTCGAGCAGCCCTTCCAGGGGGCTGCTGACAATTTCGCGGTCAACAATCTTGTTCGTTCCGTGCTGGAAAGCCGGCGTGAGCAAGACCGAGACGCATCCGGCAGTTTGGCCGAGACAGGTTTGGATCGGCCGGCAACCAGTGTGACGCTGACAGACAAGGATGGAAAGGAACACACCCTTTCGTTGGGCAAAACGATCCCGGGTGCCATGGGCAATCTGGTCTTCGCGCGCTCCAGCAGCCGGGGGAACGCCATTCAGGTGGTGATGGAAAGGGACCTTGAATCCCTCTACCGCCCAGTGGGCGCCATGCGCGAGCGGGCGCTGTTGGGCACCGAGGCGGATCTGGATCAGTTTAAGCTTTCCACCGGTCCCACCGGTGCCAAGCCCCCCGTGGCTTTGCGCAAAAACCAGGGCACTTGGCGCTATGAGTCCCCCGCCTACGGTTTGGCCGAGCCTGCCGGTTTGCCCGGGGCTCCGGGGGCCCAACCCGGCGGGCCCGATGTGGGCTCAATGCTCCGGGCGATTGGTGGATTGCGCGTGGAGCAAGTCGGTGAACGCGAGGGCGACCGCAATGACTTTGTTGCCGACGGGGTGACCGACCTGGCAACCCAGGGGCTGGACGGGACCAAAAATCGCGTGCTGCGTGTGGAGGTGGATCGGGTCCAAAATCCCGGCTCCCCTTCAGCCGGCACCAAGGCCATCCTGTTGGTGGGTCTGGACAAGCCGGTGGAAAAACCCGCCCCGAAAGCTGATTCGAAAGCACTCCCGTTCAAGGGTTACCCGGCCATGGTGGAGGGAAGCGGCTCCGTGGTTTTGGTCCCGGCTGGTCCTGTGGCCGAACTGCTGCGCCTTCTGGAGGATCCCGCGCTCATTCGTGACAAGGCGTTACTGCGCCTGACCGGGGAGCCGGACTGGATTGAGATCAACAACGGTCTGGGCCGTTTGGACCTGGTCAAAACGGATCCGGTCGGAGGTTACCGTTTGTACCGTCCCGGTGTTGCAGAGGGGCAGGCAGTAGAGGCTTCGGCCGTGGCAGGTCTTTTGGAGGCGCTTAAAAACGGTCGGGGGCGGTTTGTTGCGGATTCCCCCGAAAAGAGAAAGGAATGGGATCTGGACCGCCCGGAGGACAAGCGGGTCGCGGTCCGGTTCTGGCTGGCAGGCTTGGAAAAGGAAGACAAAAAAGAAGGAGGGCCCGCCAAGCCGGTGCGCAGGAACCAGCCTGCCAATGCCGAGGTGATCCTGGGCAAAAGGCAAGGTGAGGAAGTGGCGATCCTCCGCGTAGCCGGCCAGGATCAGGCGGTGCTTTTCGCCCCCAAAAACCTTTTGGAACTGGCGGAACAAGGCCCGCTGGCATACCTCGACCGGAAAATCCCCTCCTTCGCGGGGGAGGGCCTAACCCCGGATGCGGCACTCGACCAGGTGGTAAGCGTCTCGGTAGCCAAGGGCGCTGAAACCCGCACTGTGAGCCGGAAGGACAAGTCTGATTCCTGGAAATTCACGGTTCCCCCCGACCGGGCCGGGTTGCCGGTGGATCCCCAGGCCATTCGGTCGCTTTTGGTGAATTTGGCAACCATGCAGGCAAGGAAACTGGTGGCGGAAAAACCAGCCCCGGCAGAACTTGCTTCCCGCGGATTACAGCCACCCGCGGTGACCGTCACGCTGACTCTGCAGGGGGCCGATGGCAAGCCCCAGACCAAATCCTTCGCCCTGGGCAAGGAAAGCGAGGACGGGGGCGTTTACGCGCTACCGGGCTGGTTGGAACGGGTGGTGACCGTGGACCTGTCATTGCGTTCCATTTTGGAAACGCCTTGGGAAAATCGACAGTTGTTTGCCAGCCTGGATCCCGTCAAGGTGGCGAGGCTGAAATTGACCGGCTGGCAGGCGGTCAACGGCTCCCCGTTGAACCTGGTTTTGGAAAGGGAAAAAGACCAATGGGTTTCCCGTGATCCGGCGTCGGATTTCCCTGTGGCCCAGGCAAAGGTGGGGCAGCTATTGGCAGTCCTGAAAGGCCTTCGTTTTGAAAGGGTTCTGGCTTACAGCGGCGGCGGAGATTCCGCCTTGGGTTTGGATCCCTCCCGAAACGGGCTGGCCATCGAGTGGACGGTTGAGGGGCAGAAAGACCCCATTCGTCTGGTACTGGGAAGGGCCGAAGGCACCGGCTTGGCGGCATCCGTTTCCACCCTGCCTGGTATGGCCCTTGTGATTCCGAAAGCCCCTTTCGAGGAAGCCTTGCAGGGGCGCGGAAAGTTCCGCCAATAATCCGTGTTTTGCAGCTCCCGGTTTACAGGGAGCACCTTTGTGCCGGGGGTGGTGCCTTGAGTGTTCCCGGTGGTTCATTCCCTAACGCACCCGAGGCCGTTCGCCGGTCGGTGGAAGCCTGTTTGCAAGATGGTTCCTGGGCCCGCTACGACCCCGAAAGAACGGAACGGGTTGAGGCCCGGCTCTGCCAGTACCTGGGCACTTCCAATGCTCTTTTGGTGCAAAGCGGAACTTTGGCTGTCGAACTGGGATTACAGGCCTTGGGGGTCAAGCCGGGCGGGTTGGTCGCCATGCCGGCCTACGACTACCCGGGCAATTTTCACACGGTTCATGCCTTGGGGGCAAAACCGCTCCTGGTGGATGTACGCCCCGACAGCCCCCAAATGTGCGCCCAAAGGTTGGAAGAGGCCTTGGAAGGTGCCCGTCGGGAAGGCAAGCCAGTTCAAGCTGTGCTGGTCAGCCACCTGTACGGGGGAATGGCAGATGTGGAAAATATCGGAAAAGTATGCAGGGAAAATCAGGTGCCATGGATCGAAGATGCCTGCCAATGTTTTGGTGCCGAATATCATGCTAAAAAACTAGGAGTATATTCAAATATAGGTGTATATAGTTTTGGTGGTGGAAAGCCCGCTTCAGTTGGACGTGGAGGGCTTTTAGTAACACATGATGCAAAATGGCGTCAGCGCGCTTGGTTGAATGTTTCGCGGGGGAGCGCCTTGGCAACTCCCAGCACCTTGCAATTGGCAGCTCTTGAACCCCAGCTGATCGACCATGATGCCCGGATGGCCCTTAGAACCTCCCAGATTGCCAAAATCCAGAAATATTTGGGAAAAACACACGAATCGCAGCTGAGTTTTTCAGCACAAAAACTGCTGAAATACTCACCGGACAACTACAAACCGGTCTTTTACCGCGTTCCGGTCTGGCTGCCGCCTGGAATGGATGCCTCCCGGGTGATTCGGCGGGGTTGTGAGGCCGGTATTCCAATGGGTGAAGGGTTTCGGGCACTGCATTTGGGCCGTTCCAACAGCCGATGGGTGGCATATGGTCCTCTGGACCAATCTGAAGCCGTCCAGAAACGGATGGTTTTAATCGATCCGGAATGCTTTAGAGTTTGGTCAATTGGGGAGGTTGAGGCTAAGTTGCAGGCCATTCTCCCTGAAAAAATAGGGGAATGAGTAAGAGCGAATGATGAGCCTGCCTTGACAGGCTCGAAAGGAATCCGATAGTTTTGCAACTTCCCGGTTGATTTAACGACCAGGCAAAAGACCGCCAGCGGCATGGTCGCTGGTGTTGTTTTGTTTGGGTTTGTGATAAGATCGGGTGTGAATCACGGAATTTACTGGCGGGAATGAAGGCGGTTTCATGAACGAGCGCATGCGGATTCGCATTCGGATGGAAGGTTACGACCACGAGATGTTGGATCGTACCGCCAAGGAGATTGCGGAGACCGCTGAGCGGACCGAAGCGGATGTGCACGGCCCAATCCCCCTGCCCACTCGGGTGGAGAGGTACACGGTTCTGCGCAGCCCTCACATCGACCGCAAATCGCGCGAGCAATTTGAAATTCGCACGCACAAGCGTCTGATCGATATCCTTCGCCCAACCGGCAAGACGGTGGAAGCCCTCAACAAGGGCCTGAGTCTCCCGGCGGGTGTGGATATCAAGATTCGCGTGCTCACAGCGGGGGCCTGATCCCCGTCAGTGGGAATCAAGGGTCCGGCGAATGCCGGACCCTGTTCATTCCCGGAGTAACAGTTTGGGCAAAGGGTATCCGCCGCCACCCACCAAAGCGGAGTGGCGGAAATGTCCTGTTGAGCCTTGAGCAAAAAGTGTTGGGGTGAGGCAATGTTGAACCTGAAGGTGATGAACACCGAAGGTAAGGAAGTTGGGACGGTTCAGGTCGATCCAGCCGAATTCGGCGGGACGGTTAACCGCCAGCTCCTGCACGATGTGGTGCTGATGCAGCTCGCCAACAAGCGGGCTGGCACGCACTCCACCTTGCGCCGCGGCGAGGTCGCCGGCAGCACCAAGAAAATTTTCCGGCAAAAAGGCACCGGCCGCGCCCGCGCCGGCACCAAGCGAACCAACAAGCGTGTGGGTGGCGGTACCGCCAAGGGGCCGAAACCCCGCGATTACGAATACCACATGCCCAAAAAGGCTGTCCGGGCTGCCACCCGCATGGCTGTGCTCAGCAAGCTGCAGGATCAGGAAGCTGTCATTCTTGACAATCTGGATCTTCAGGAAGCCAAAACTGGCCACATGAGCAAGATCTTGGGCGCGCTCAATCTGCGCGGCAAGAAGGATGTGGTCGGCAAGGGATACGACAAGCGCATCGAGGGCGTCACTTGCCTGGTTGGCCTGGACAAGGCCAACGAGAAGGTGTGGCTGTCCTCCCGCAACATCCAGGGTGTGGCCGTCCTTCCCGTCAACGAATTCAACGCCCTGACCATCATGCGCCAAAAGCGCCTGGTGCTGACCCGCGACGCCCTGGAGGCCCTGCGGAAGGGTGCCAAGGCCAAGGCCGGCGCCTGAGACGGAGGAAACAAACGAACATGTCCACCAAGAAGCAACCCGCCGCTCTCCGCCCCTGCGGTCCCAACCTCGATCCCCATCAGGTGATCGTGGCGCCGCTGGTTACCGAGAAGATGAACGCCATGGCCGAGACCGGCCGCACCTATGCCTTCCAGGTGAATCCCTGGGCCACCAAACCCGAGATCAAGAAGGCCGCCGAAGTGCTCTTCGGTGTGACTGTCAAGCATGTTCGCACCATGAACTGCCGGGGCAAGACCCGCTCGTATCGCTTCCGGATGGGTCGTCTGGCCAACTGGAAGAAGGCGTATGTCACCTTGGATGTGAACAGCAAGCCTATCGAATTGTTCTGAGCCGTTTGACGGCCAAATAGGAGATTGGGGATGGGAGTCAGGCAATTCAAACCGGTGACGCCAGGCAGGCGGCAGATGTCGGTCAGCGACTTCTCCGAGTTGACTGATCGTCGGCGCAAACCGGAAAAATCTTTGCTCCGCCCGCTTGTCAAGAGCGGCGGCCGCAACAATCAGGGCATCATCACCACACGGTTTCGCGGGGGTGGTCACAAGCGTCGCTACCGCCTGATCGACTTCAAGCGATCCATCGACGGCGTTGTCGCCAATGTGATCGCCATCGAGTACGATCCCAACCGCTCCGCCCGCATCGCCCTCGTCGAATACGCCAACGGCACCAAGAGCTACATTCTCGCCCCGCAGGGCCTCAAGGCTGGCGACAAGGTGGAATCCGGGGAATCGGCTGAGCCCAAAGTCGGCAATTGCCTCCCGCTCCGCAAGGTCCCCTTGGGCATGTCGGTCCATAACATCGAGCTCCAGCCCGGTCGTGGCGGCCAAATGGCTCGGTCTGCCGGTTGCTCGGCCGTGTTGACTGCCCGTGAGGGCAAATGGGCTCAGGTAACCCTGCCCAGCGGTGAAATGCGTCGCGTTCCCTCGGACTGTCGCGCCACCATCGGCGTGCTTGGTAATGCCGACCACATGAACATCAGCCTGGGCAAGGCGGGTCGCAAGCGCTGGTTGGGTCGCAAGCCCCACAACCGCGGCGTTTCGATGAACCCGGTCAACCACCCGATGGGTGGTGGTGAAGGGCGCACCGCTGGTGGCCGTCACCCCTGCTCCCCAACCGGCGTGCTCGCCAAGGGTGGAAAGACCCGCAAGAAGAGGAAGCCCGGCAACAAGGCGATTATCCGTCGCCGCCGTCCCGGTCCTCGCGGCTTGAGCAGTTGATCAATTTAAGGGATACGGTTCGCAAGACACGGCAGGTTGGAGGGCGGCCCTAGGCCGCATGACTGATGGGAAGATCGCTGAAAAAGGGTCCTTACGTTGACCTGCGCCTGCTCGAGAAGGTCGAGAAGCTCAAGGCCAAGGGGAACCGCGACCCTATCAAGACATGGGCCCGTGACTGCACGATCATTCCCGACTTCGTGGGACTGACCTTCCTGGTTCACAACGGGAAGCAGTTTATCAAGGTTTACGCGACCGAGGACATGGTGGGGCACAAGCTGGGTGAGTTTTCGCCCACCCGCACCTTCCGCGGGCACACTGGCAAGTCCAAGGCTGCCGGAAAGTAAGACACGGAACCTGCACGCCGGTTGGCCGGCGGAGTGGAGAGTTGAGAGATGAGCGGCAAGAAACAAGAAGACAGGGTTCTGGCGCGGGCGACCTACCGGTATGCCGGCATGTCCCCCCGCAAGATTCGCCTCTACGCCGATCTGATCCGCGGCAAAACCGCCGACGAGGCTCTTCAACTGCTTTCCTTCGAGATCACCCGCAGCGCGCGGCTGATGGAGAAGGTGCTGAAGAGCGCCGTTGGCAACGCCCGGTTCAAGGAAATCGAGGATGTCGAGGAGCTGGTGGTTGTCGAGTCCCGGGTGGATGGTGGCCCGGTTCTCAAGCGCAGCATGCCCCGCGCCCGGGGCAGTGCCTACCCGATCATGAAGCGCCTTTCCCACATCCATGTGGGCCTGGGTTTCTAATCGTCAAAATGTGACTAATCGCGGACGCCGGAGGGGTGTCCGAGTTGGAGGGGTGGTCTGATGGGTCAGAAGGTCAATCCGAACGGTTTCCGGACCGGGGTGACCCTTGAGAATGGCGTCAAGCTCGACTGGAAGAGCCACTGGAGCGCCACCAAGAGGGAATATCCCGATCTGCTGGTCGAAGACCAGAAGATCCGTCGGCACATCAAGAAAAACTACCGCGATGCTCGCATTTCGAGCGTGCGCATCGAGCGCACCCGCGAGAAGGTGATTGTCACCATCAGCGCCGCCAAGGTGGGTGTCATCATCGGGCCCAAGGGTGCCAAGGTCGAGGAGCTGACCAACCAGCTTCAAAATCTCACCAACCGCCTGATTGATGTCAAAACGGTCGAAGTGGCCAATCCCCAGGTCGATGCCCAATTGGTGGCCGAGGATATCGCCGATCAGCTCGAGAAGCGGCAGAGCTTCCGCCGCACCCTGAAGCGGTCCATGGAAACCACCATGGGTGGTGGTGCGCGTGGCGTTCGCATCCAATTGTCTGGGCGTTTGGGCGGGGCGGAAATGGCCCGCTGCGAAAGTGGCATGCTGGGGTCGATTCCCCTCAGCACCCTTCGCGCCAAGGTGAATTACGGTTTCTCCGAGGCGTCCACCGCCCAGGGAAACATCGGTATCAAGGTGTGGGTCAACAACGGCGACTACCTGACAGAGGAGAAGAGCGATGGCTCTCATGCCCAAACGGGTAAAGTTTCGAAAAAGCCAGCGCGGCAAGGTAAAAGGTAACGCCTGCCGGGGCAACACGGTCTCTTACGGCGAATACGGCCTGCAAACCCTTGAGGGTGGCTGGCTGAGCGCCCAGACGATCGAGGCCGGTCGTATCACTCTGGCCCACGCCATCCGTGGCGAAGGCAAGATGTTCATACGCGTCTTCCCGCACAAGTCCGTCACCGCGATCCCTTTGGAAACCCGTATGGGTAAGGGCAAGGGTGAGCCGGAATTCTGGGCGGCTGTGTTGAAGCCCGGCATGGTGCTTTTCGAGCTGGGCGGCGTGCCCGAGGCCACCGCCAGGGTCGCCTTGGCCAAGGTTGCCTACAAGATGCCTTACAAGTGCCGTTTCGTCACCCGGAAGCCTTCCGTGGGCTGATCGTCGACGGCCGGATTCATCGGGAACGGGTTGGAGTTTCAGGACCATGGCGGACAAGAGTTGGAAAGCCCAGGCAATGCGCTCGCTCGGTGACGAGCAGCGTCGCATGCTGCTTGCGGATCTCGCCCGGCGCATCGTTGACCTGCGCATGCAGCAGGCCACCAACCGGCTGAGCGCGACTAGCGAGCTGTTGGCGGCCCGCCGGGCTCTGGCCCGACTGAAAACCATCCTGCACGAGAAGGTCGTTCACGATGGTCAAGCCGCCGCCAAGGCTGCTTGCGATACCGCCAGGAAGGCTCGTGTGGATGGCTTGAAAGCCGCCACCCAAGCCCGCCGGCAATTGATCCAGCAGAACGAGAAGGCCCGTCAGGCTGCCACCGAACGCAAGGCCAAGGGCAAGCCCAAGGCTGAGAAGTCCAAGGGCAAGGCCGGGTCGGCCAAGAAATAATCGTTTCGACGGAAACAGGTTCAGATTAGAGGTTTGAGATGGCGGACAAAGCAGCGGCTCCCAAGGCCGATTCCAATCGCAACGAGCGTCGCACCGTGATTGGTGTGGTGACCAGCGACAAGATGCAAAAATCTTGCCGTGTCGAGGTTCCCCGTCAGGTGCCGCATCCCCGTTACGGCAAGATCATCCGCCGCCGGACGGTTCTGATCGCCCATGACGAGCAGAATGATGCGAAGGTGGGCGACACCGTCGAATGCATGGAAACCCGTCCTATTTCCAAAACCAAGAGCTGGCGTCTTGTCCGCGTGGTGAAGCGCGCCGCTGGCAGCAACCTGGGCGAGGTTGCCGCCTCCTGACGCGTGGACCACTTGCTGAGAGATTGATCAATGATCCAGATGTACACCTATATCGATGTGGCGGATAACTCCGGCGCCAAGGAATGCATGTGCGTCAAGGTGCTGGGTGGTACCCGCAAGCGCTATGCCGGCCTTGGTGATGTCATCATCGCCAGCGTCAAGAAGGCCAATCCGGGCGGTGATGTGAAGCAGGGCCAGGTTGTGCGCGGTGTGGTTGTCCGTTGCAAGAAGGCGACCCGTCGGGCCGACGGAACTTATGTTCGTTTCGACCGCAATGCCATCGTCCTCCTGAACAAGGAAGATGAGCCCATGGGCACCCGCATTTTCGGGGCCGTCGCCCGCGAGTTGCGCGAGAAGGCCTTCGCCAAGATCACCAACCTGTCGGAGGAAGTGGTCTGATCCGGTCCGGCCGCGATCGATCCAAGGGAGCAAGTCATGAGCATCAGAAAAGGCGATCTGGTCGTTGTGATCGCCGGTGACAACCGGGACAACAAGCCTCACAAGGTTCTGCGCACCATCCCCTCCAAGGGCAAACTGGTGGTCGAGGGTGTGAACCGCACGTACAAGCATGTTCGCCCCGGCAAGAACACCCAGGGCGGCCGTCTTTCGGTGGAATTGCCCGTGGATTGCAGCAATGTGCAGCTTTACTGCGCATCCTGCAAGAAGGGTGCCCGCACCGGTGTTGCTTACACCGCCGACGGCGTGAAACAATTGGTCTGCAAGGGGTGCAAGAAGGCCGGTCGCTCCGGAGTCTTGCGCGTGATCGCCAAGGCGAACCCCAAGTACGCGGCGAAGTGACCCTGGAGGGGTGAGTTCCGATGGCTCGGCTTTTGGAGAAGTACCGCAGTGAGATCGTTCCCGTCCTGGCCAAAAAGCTGGGTCGGACGAATGTCAATAGTCTGCCAAAGCTTCAGAAAATTGTGTTGAACATGGGCGTCGGCAAGGCCCTGCAGGAGAAATCCCGCATGGAGCAAGCCGCTGAGCAGCTCGGCCAGATTGCCGGGCAGCGTCCTCAGGTAACCAAGGCCCGTCAGGCTGTGTCGGGTTTCCGGCTGCGCCAGGGGAACGAGATCGGCTGTCGCGTGACTTTGCGCGGCAAACGGATGTACGAGTTCCTCGACCGCCTGATCAATTTGGCCCTTCCCCGTATCCGCGACTTCCGGGGTGTGAATCCCCGCAGTTTCGACGGGAACGGCAACTTTAGCATGGGTCTGACCGAACAGGCCGTTTTCCCCGAAATCAACCCGGACAAGATCACCTTCACGCAGGGTCTGGATGTGACCATTGTCACCTCCATCACCAAGGATGACGAGGCCCGCGAATTGTTGCGTGCCTTTGGCATGCCGTTCCGGGATTGATCCCGGGGCGCGGGATTCATCTGGGCGCGTTACAATCAGGATTTGGCACAGCGGAAGGCAGTGGAGAGTACAGGAACATGGCCACCGACGGCAAGAACGCGGGTTTCAGAAAGGCGCTCGCCCGCCTCGAGCAGCACCACAAGGAAATCCAGAAGAAGCCTGAGGATCGCCAGGCCAGCAAGGTGATGGCTCCCCGTGAGCGTATTCGCATCCGGATGCGTTGCCGCCTCTGTGGCCGCCCCCGCGCCGTCTACCGCAAGTTCGGCATCTGCCGCATTTGCTTCCGGAATTTGGCCAGCGAGGGCCTCATTCCCGGTGTGCGCAAGGCAAGCTGGTAACACCGCATCGATCAGGGATATTGGAGTCTGTTGAGCCATGATGACCGACACGATCGCGGACATGTTGACCCGCGTGCGAAATGCCAACCAAGTGGAACGCCCGGCGGTGGACATGCCCGCCACCAAGCTCAAGGCCGGTATCGCCCGGGTCTTGCGTGAGGAAGGCTTTATTTTGGATTATCAGGTCGGCAAGTCTGTGCCCGATGACCATGGCCACTCCACCTTCACCGAGGTCCCCGAGTCCGAGATTGGCGCCGGCAAGCTCACTCTCCGCGTGTACCTGAAGTACGGTGCCGAGGGCGAGAAGGTAATCCGTATGATCCGCCGCGACAGCCGTCCTGGCCGTCGTGTTTATCTGGCCAAGCGTGAGTTGGGTCGTGTGCTGGATGGGCAAGGTATTCGCGTTTTGAGCACGAGCCACGGCGTGATGAGCGACCGTCAGGCAAAATCCAAGAACCTGGGTGGCGAGGTGCTCTGCACCGTTTGGTGACCCATAGTCGGTTTACTTTAGGGTGGCTTTTGATATTCGGCCGGGATTCCGGCGCGTGGCAATGTGACTGGGGGGCTGTTCGTGTCTCGTATCGGCAAGCAACCGGTGGATCTTCCTGCCGGAGTGGATGTGAAGGTGAACGGCCAAAAGGTCGAGGTGAAGGGCCCCAAGGGTACCCTCAAGCTTGACGCTCACCCCCTGGTCCAGGTGGTCCACGATTCCGGGGCCCGCAAAGTCCAGGTCAACCGCAAGGGTGACGAGCGACTGGCCCGTTCGGTGCATGGTCTCACCCGCACCCTTATCGCCAACATGGTCGAAGGGGTCACCAAGGGTTATGAACGCCGTCTGGTGGTTTATGGTCTCGGTTACAAGGCCGAGATTGACAAGAAAGACAAGCGGACCGTTCTGCTGAAATTGGGCTTCGCCAACACCAAGGCCGTTCGCGCTCCCGAGGGAGTTACCGTCGAGGTGGGCGACACCAACTACCGCATCGAGGGTGGCGGAGGCGAGGAAAAGCTTGCCTGTATCACCGTTCGCGGTTCCGACAAGCAACAGGTGGGTCAGTACGCCGCGGAAATCCGGGCCGCACAGCCCGCCGAGCCCTACCAGGGCAAGGGTGTCCGTTACTTCGGCGAGAATGTCCGCCGCAAGGAAGGCAAGACCAAGGGCGCCTGACGCCCCCGGTGACATATCGGCAAGGTTAGCGCCCGGGGAGGGGCGTCATGAACGCGCAGAAGCGAAAAGCGGTTTCTCAGGAACGACGGCGCAACCGCGTCCGGCGGGTTGTCAGGGGCACGGCCGATCGGCCCCGCCTGACTGTCTTCCGTTCCAGCAAGCACATTTATGTCCAGCTCATCGACGACGATCAGGGCAAGACCCTTGTCGCCGCAAGCACGGTTTCCCCCGAGCTGAAGGGCAAGGTCAATTATGGCGGCAACATCAAGGCAGCCGAGGCTGTTGGCGATTTGGTCGCCCAAAAGGCCAAGTCCGCCGGTTTGAGCAAGATCTGCTTTGACCGCGGTCATTACCGATACCACGGGCGCATCAAGGCGCTCGCCGACGCCGCCCGCAAGGGTGGCCTCGATTTCTGAAACGACGGACGGCACACGGGTGAGGTGAGAGCATGGCAAGGGAAAGGGAACAGCGCGAGCAGGGCGACAGCGGCCTTGAGGATCGCCTGATCAAGGTGCGTCGCAGCTCGGCCACGGTGAAGGGTGGCCGCCGGTTCACCTTCAACGCCTTGGTTGTGGTGGGCGACAAGAACGGCCGCGTCTCGGTTGGCTACGGCAAGGCGAACGAGGTTCCCCCGGCCGTCGAGAAGGCCACCAAGGACGCCACCGACGGCGTGCGGCGCGTGAAGCGCGTTTCCCTCACAGGCAAACGCGGCTCGTTCACCATTCCCCATCGCATCATCGGCCGTTACGGTGCCAGCAAGGTCATCATGGTTCCAGCCGGTCCCGGCACCGGTGTGAAGGCCGGTGCCAGCGTCCGGGCGGTTCTGGAAGTGGCCGGGGTGAACAACATCCTGACCAAGAGCCACGGCAGCACCAATCCAATCAACCTCGTGAAGGCCACTCTGGACGGCCTGAAAAATCTGCGGTCGCGCGAAGAAGTGCAGCGCCTGAGAGGAGTGGCTCTCTAACATGGACCTTTCGAATCTTTCCAACGGCGTTCACCGTCTGCGCAAGAAGAAGCGCGTCGGTCGCGGTATTGGCTCTGGTCATGGCAAGACTGGCAGTCGCGGCATGAAGGGGCAATACTCCTCCGCCGGCGCCGAGATGCCCGGCAAGGTGTTCGAAGGTGGCCAAATGGCCCTCTTCCGCCGCATCCCCAAGCGCGGTTTCAGCAACGGCACTTGGGCCAAGAAGTTCCATGTGGTCAATGTTGGTGACTTGCAGAATCTGCCCGAAGGCAGCGTGGTCGACCAGACCAGCCTGGACCAGGCCGGTTTGGCGCAGGGACCGGCGGATGGTATCCGGGTGCTGGGCACCGGCGAACTTACCCGCAAGTTGACCGTCCGCGCGGACCACTTCAGCAAGTCCGCCCGCGAGAAGATCGAGAAGGCGGGTGGTAAGGCTGAACTGGTGGCCAAGCCCAAGCCTCCGGTGCGCAATAAGATGAAACCCAAGCAGGCCAAGGATTGATTCCGCCCGCTGGATCGTCTAGACACGCCGGAGCCGGCCCATGGGCGCCTTGTTGAATATTTTCAAAATCCCCGAATTGCGGGGGAAGCTGCTTTTCACGCTGGCTTTCCTCGCGATCTACCGGATCGGCTTTTCCATTCCGCTTCCCTTCGTCAATCAGGCCACGCTCCATCGTGGCATGGGCGGCGGTGATGGTTTGGACAACCTGTTCAACTTCGTCTCCATGTTTTCCGGTGGCGATCTTTCAAACGCCACGGTGTTCGGCCTGGGCATCATGCCCTACATCTCCGCCGGCATCATCATGCAGTTGTTGGCCTTTGTCGTTCCTTCCCTGCATCGTCTGATGAAGGAAGAGGGACAAATCGGGCAGAAGATCATCAACAATTACACGCGTCTCCTGACCGTGTTTATCTGCATGATCCAAGCTGGTTTTTACCTCAATTTCCTTCTCTACGGCTCGCAATCTTCGGGCGCTTTGATGGGTTTCCCTGAGGTCTATGCCGGGGGCGGATGGTGGTACTTCCTCACACTGATCCTTTGCATGGTGGTTGGCACCATGTTCCTGATGTGGATCGGTGAGCAGATCGACGAGTACGGCATCGGCAACGGCGTCAGCCTCATCATCATGGCCGGTATCGTTTCCCGCCTCCCCGCTGCCATTCTCCAGCTTCTGTTCGAGCAAACCTCGGGTGGTTGGGTCTTCAAGCGATCGGTGCTCACCTTGGGTGGTTCCGGTCAGGACATGAGCTTCGAGCGCGTTCTGGCTTTGGTTCTGCTTTTCCTTGTGGTGGTTTTGGCCGCCGTGCTGATGAGCAAGGCCCAGCGCCGGATTCCGATGCAGTCCGCTAAATTTGTGCGCGGCTCTAGGGTGTTTGGCGGCGGCAATCGTAACTTCCTGCCCATCAAGATCAATCAGGCCAATGTGATGCCGGTGATCTTCGCCTCCAGCCTGATGCTGGTCCCCTACATGCTCTTCCTCGGCTTGGGCAACACCTTTAAGACTGGCTGGCTGTACCAGTTGGCTGACGCTTTCCAGCGCCAGGGCTGGATTTACATGGTGGCCGAAGTCATCCTCATCTATGTCTTCAGTTACATCTGGCTTGGTGTCACCTTCGACACCCGCGAGATTTCAGAGCAGTTCAAGCGAACCGGCCTGTTTATCCCCGGTTTTCGTCCCGGACCTCGTACCCAGGAATATCTGGATCGGGTGGTTTCCCGCGTCAACTATGTGGGTGCCGGTTTCCTGGCGTTGATCGCCATCCTGCCCAGCCTGGTTTCCAGCTTCATGCAGGTCCGCCCCGAGGTCGCCCAGTTTTTCGGTGGAACGGGCCTGCTGATTGTTGTGAGTGTCGTCCTCGATCTTGTGCAGCGCATCAACAGCCATCTGGTTATGCGCGAATACAAGGGACTGACGGAAGATTGATCCCGCCCCCGGCGTCACCGCCTCAGACCATTGACGGAGGGCGGGCATGCGTCTCGTTTTCCTAGGACCTCCCGGATGTGGCAAGGGCACCCAAGCCAAGGTGCTGTGCCAAAAGCTGCATGCCGAGCATATCGGCACCGGCGACCTGTTGCGCGAGGCGATGCGCACAGGGACACCTGCCGGCAGGGAGGCTTCGTTTCATGTCGATCAGGGCCACCTGGTTCCTGACCAGGTGGTCAACGACCTCATAGCCGAGCGTTTCGCCCGGGCGGACAGGCCTTCCCGGTTTATCCTCGACGGCTACCCCAGAACCCTGCCACAGGCGAAGGCCTGCGATACCATTTTGTCGGCATGCCAATTGCCACTCGATGGGGTCGTCCTAATACACGTGCCCGATCGTGAAATCGTCCGAAGGGTTAGCGGGCGATGGAGTTGCCCGAAACCAGGGTGCAAGGCCACCTACCATGTGATTTCCAATCCGCCCAAAAAAAACGGCCTCTGCGACGATTGCGGCACCCCCCTGGTTCAGCGGTCTGACGACGCCCCGGAGACTGTCGAGGCCCGACTGGTGGTGTATCATCGGGATACAGAGCCACTGTTGCCCTACTACCGCGCCAAGGACTTGGTGCGTGAGGTGGACGGAACCGGGGATATCACTCGGGTGCGCGCCTTGCTGGAAGCCGCCATCGGCGACTGATGGGCTTGATTCGGAATATTGGGAAGGTTCAGGGAGACGGGCCGGGAATGTTGCGCTCGGGCAGGCCTGACGGGCCACAGTTGAAAACCGCCGAGGACATGGCGGGCATTCGGAAGGCTGGGCACTTGGTGTCCGCAGCCTTGCGGTTGGCCCGTGGCATGGCCCTCCCGGGAACCAAGCTCGAGGACATCGACAGGGCCGTTGAAACCTTTTTCCGCGACCACGGCGCCGAACCCCTGTTCAAGGGATATCCAGGCAAGGTTCCCTACCCTGGCAGCACATGCCTTTCCGTCAACGAGCAGGTGGTCCACGGCCTTCCCGGCCCTCGGCTACTGGCGGAAGGTGATCTTCTCAAAGTCGATACTGCCTGCCGGCTAGATGGCTGGTGTGCAGATGCTGCAATCACGGTTGGTATTGGCGCTATCAGTAGCGCAAAAGACAGATTGTGTCAGGTTGCCTGGGAAGTGCTCGACCTGGCAATCCGCGAGACCGCCGCCCAGCTGAAAAAACGGGGCAATTGGTCCGATGTGGCATCCAAAATGCAGCTGCGGGCGGAATCCGCCGGATACCGGATGGTGACCCAATATGTCGGACATGGGATCGGTCGCGCCATGCACGAACCCCCCCAGGTGCCCAATTATGTGGATCGCCAGACCCGAAGGAGCGACTTCCGGCTGGAACCCGGACTGGTTTTGGCGGTCGAACCCATGCTGAACATGGGTGAATCGGCCACCAAAGTCCTGAGGGACCATTGGACCGTGGTCACCCGGGACGGACTTTCCAGCGCCCATGTGGAACATACCCTTGGTTTGACAGAACAGGGCGTTTGGGTGCTGACTGCCGATGATAAGGAAGAACGGATCGTTTCCGTTTGACCTCGGCATGGTTTTACCCCTGTGAAAACCGGGGCAAAAGCCACCACGGTGGTCTGAGTCCACTTGCGGGAAAACCGTGGTTCCGATACGATCCGGGTTTCCAGTTGCGCGAAAAGGTTCTGTCTTTTGGCTTCCGGGCACTGTGGGGCCGGGAAGGGATGAGGTGCGCGGATGAAAGTCAGGTCAAGTGTCCGTCGGATTTGCGAAAAGTGCAAAATTATCCGTCGCGAAGGCAAAATTCTGGTGATTTGCGAGAACCCTCGCCACAAGCAGCGTCAGGGCTGATTTGGTTTTAGGGTTTTTTCACAAGATTCCGGGCGGCAAGAGTAAGGTAGGAGCGCAAGATGCCCCGTATTTTGGGCGTTGACATCCCGAACGACAAGAAAACGCACATTTCGCTGCGTTACATCTATGGCATCGGCCCCGCCATGGCCCTGCGCCTGTGCGAGCAAGCCGGCGTGGATCCCCTGCGCCCCGCCAAGGAGTTGAACGAGGACGATGTGAGCCGTTTGGCCACCATCCTCGATCGTGAATACACGGTGGAAGGGCCGCTTCGCCGGCAAATCCAGCAGAACATCGCCCGTCTAAAGGACATCGGCAGCTACCGCGGGTCGCGCCATCGTCGCAACCTGCCCTGCCGTGGCCAGCGCAGCAAAACCAACGCCCGCACCCGGAAGGGGCCGCGCAAGACGGTCGCCGGCAAGAAGGGCGTGAAGGACAAGTAAGAATTAGCCGCCGGGGTCCTCGCTGCAGGCGGGATCCCGTTTCTTGCGGTCGAGGATTCAACAGGGTGGCCTAAGGGGACTGGTCGTGGCAAAGGCGAAGAAAAGGAAACAGCGGCGCAATGTGAGTCAGGGTGTGGCCCATATCAAGGCCACATTCAACAACACCATTGTCACCATCACCGACAAGATGGGCGACGCCTTGTGCTTCGCCTCGGCCGGTGTCGCCGGTTTCAAGGGCAGCCGCAAGAGCACCCCCTTCGCCGCCCAGCGCGCAGCCGAGATCGCCTCGGAGAAGGCCTCCAAGTTCGGCGTGCGTGAACTGGAGGTCCGCGTCCAGGGGCCAGGTTCCGGCCGCGAGTCGGCGATCACCGCCCTCCAGGCCTCCGGAATGATCATCCGCATGATTGAGGATGTGACAGCGCTGCCGCACAACGGTTGCCGTCCCCCCAAGAAGCGCCGCGTCTAATCTCAGGAAACTTTTCTAACCCAGTCTTCTGAATGGTGGTTTGTCGAGCATGGGCCGTATCACGACATCCGTTTGCAAGCTCTGCCGCCGCGAGGGCGTGAAGCTGTACCTCAAGGGCACCCGTTGCGAGTCCTCCAAGTGCGCCATCGAAAGGCGCAACAAGGCTCCCGGCATGCACGGCGCCCGCCGCTCCAAGCCTTCCGAATACGGAACCCGGCTGCGTGAGAAGCAGAAGCTGAAGCGTTTTTACGGTCTCCTCGACCGTCAGTTTTCCCGTCAGTTCGCCGACGCTTCCCGCGCCACAGGCAACACCGGCGAGCAGCTCCTGTCGCTGATGGAGCGACGGCTCGACAATGTCGTCTACCGTCTGGGTTGGGCTCCCAGCCGCGCCACCGCCCGCCAGATCGTGGCCCACGGCCATGTCACTGTCAATGGCCGCCATTGCGATATCCCCAGCCGCGTGTTGGCCCCCGGCGATGTGGTCGAGGTAAAGAACCGCGAGCACTCCCTGAAGATCGTTCGCGGTCACTTGGCCGAGTGGGAAAAGCGTCCAGTGGCCGCCTTCCTCGAGCGTCAGGGTTCCGAGAGTGATCCGCCCAAGGGGCTGCTCACCAGGGTTCCCGGTCGCACCGATGTCGATCCTAATATCGATCAACTGCGCGAGCAGCTCATCATCGAGTTCTGCTCACGCTGACAACTGTCTTCGGCCTTTACCTGGCCGGGGGAGCCGGTGCCCGGGCATTGTCCCCGGGCTGATGGGCGATCCCGGTCGTTTTTTTGTCGGTTGATAACGGGAGTTGGACCATGCGTATTCGTTGGCGTGGATTGGAATTGCCTAGCCGGGTCGTGCCTGATCGGGCCACCCTTTCCGACACTTACGGCAAGTTCACCATTGAGCCGTTCGAGCGTGGCTTGGGTGTGACCGTGGGCAACAGCCTCCGCCGCATCCTTCTTTCCGGCCTCGAGGGAAGCGCCATCACTCAGGTGAAAATCCGCGGCGTCGCCCACGAGATCACCAGTATCCCCGGCGTTGTCGAGGATGTCATGGACATCATCCTCAACATCAAGAGCCTGGTGGTGCGGAATACCTCCGACCAGCCCAAGGTCATCCGTATCGAGCGCTCCGAAAAAGGCACGGTGTTCGCCAAGGACATCATTACCGATGCGACCGTCCAGATCATCAACCCCGAGCATGTGATCGCCACCCTGACCGACGACATCGATTTCCATGTCGAGTTGACCGTCGCCAACGGCCGTGGTTACCGTGCCGCCGAGGAAAACATCGGCAAGGATCGCGAGATCGGCGTGATTCCTGTGGACAGCAGTTTCAGCCCGGTGGCCAAGGTCCGTTACGAGACCGAGGACACCCGCGTGGGCCAGCGGACCAACTACGACAAGCTGGTTCTGGAAATCTGGACCAACGGGACCACCACCCCCCAGTTGGCGCTGGTTGAGGCCGCCAAGATCCTCCGCAAGCACCTGAACCCGTTTATTCAGTACACGGAGCCTGGTCCCGAGGTCTCCCTCGACGATCGCTTCGAGCAGTCGGGCGGCGGCGCTGTCGACTCCGCCCTGGAGCGCAAGCTGGCCATGAGCCTTGCCGAACTCGAACTCTCGGTTCGCGCCACCAACTGCCTGGAAACCGAGGGCATCACAACGGTGCGCGATCTGGTTTCCCGGTCCGACCAGGAACTTCTGGAAGTTCGCAACTTTGGCGAAACCACGCTGAAGGAAGTGAAGGAAAAATTGCAGGAGAACGGCCTGACCTTGGGCATGAAGATGCCTGGCGTCAAGCGCTAAGGGCGGGATTGCCCCAGTACAGGAGCTTGAAGAGTCATGAGACACCTCAAAGCCGGTCGCAAACTGAACCGGAACTCGGCCCATCGCCGGTCACTGATGCGCAACATGGCCTGCGCGCTTATCGAGCATGGCAGCATCACCACCACACCTGCCAAGGCCAAGGAGTTGCGGCCGTTCATCGAACGGTTGATCACCATGGCCCGCAAGGGTGACCTGGCTTCCCGCCGTCTGGTGGTTTCGCGCCTCGGGCCGACGGCTCATACCCCCCTCGTGACCGACAAGGCCAACGAGGGCGTGGAAAAGGCGTGGAAAAAGGTGACCGTCCTGAAGAAGCTCGAGGAACGGGCCAAGGGCTTCGCCGGCCGTCCCGGTGGCTATACCCGCATTCTCAAGCTGCATGGCTACCGTATCGGGGATGGTGGCGCGAAAGCCCTGATTGCTTTCGTGGATGTGCAAATCGGTCCGAAGGGCACCGCCGAGACTGCCGATGCGGTCAAGGAACCCAAGGCCGAGACCGCCAAGGCCTGATCTTGGGGGTATAAAACCCCATCGGACCCGATCGTGTCCAATGAAAGGTCCAAGGGCTTTATGCCCTTGGACCTTTGGCTTTTGCCGACCATGATAAATTGGGCGGTCCAAAGCGATCCAGGGGACCGATCTGGCTTTCCCCGGGCACCTTGAAAAAGTTAGCCTTGGGTTTCGCCCGATTAGTTTGGAATGGATCGGTTCCTGTCATTTTTAGGTGCACCCATACCAAGGTGAACCGGACGGGATTGGGCGGGAGCAAGATGAATCAACAGGGTGTTTCCCTTTGAGTGAGACCCACACCACCGGCATCAGCAGGGAAGACGCCGTCCGTCTGTTGGGATACTGCAACTTTTCGCAAGGGGCGCCGGATGGCCGGTGGCGCCAGACGCTCAGCAAGGTCTATGGCGAATTGGCCGAAGCGGGGCGGCCCCGCGTTTGGGTCTCATTGCTGCGCCTTTTGGGCGAATGGCTGGACAACCTTGCCGGCGAACCCACATTCCGGGATTCCGCCCAGGCCCGTGAGGTGCTGGATCTCACGGCCGAGACAATGGATGCCTACCTCGTCCACCACGAGGATCTCCTGCACCATTTGAAGGGGCGCGAGGGCGAACTATTCCAGCCATTCTTCCTGGCCCGGGTCATCGAGACTGTCTTGGCGTTGCGGGAGGAGCGTGGCAGCAAGCCAGATCCCCAGGCGTGGGAAGGCCGCAAGCCTGACTTCGTCCGCGAGGTGCTGCGGCGCCTGAACGATTTTCTGGGCTACCGCCCGCTGGCCGTGCTGGAAAACAAGTCGCTGGGCGAACCCTACGATCACGAGCGCCACCGCCCCGTGCCCGTCTGGTTGCGTGACGCTGGTCCTTCCTGGGGGCCCATGGGGCGGTTGGTGGGTAAGGCGGTCGACCTGCTCCGCAAGGTGTCTCCCAGCGTGCTGGCCGAGGCCGGATTGGATCTCGAACAGGTCGGTGAAATCGCCATCGACATGCGGGCCTACGACCACGGCCATCCGGCTAACCTCCGGCCCAACCATGTCTTCGGCGAATGGGATCCCGCCGCGATCGATTCCAAGGGGCGGTACTGCCGGATGGTGGTGCGGAGGCTGGTGCTGATCGCGCTGGCCGATTGGAGCAACCTCGTCGGCCACGGTTCCGCGGAAGAGCGGGGCACCCTCGAGGAACGCGAGACCGAATGCGCCGCGGTGCTGGCGGGCACACTGCTCATGGCCGCGGGGCTGGTGGGTGGCGGTCCGGGCATGTTGGACTCGTCGCAATCGCTCAGCGTGCTGGTGCCCAAGGTGGCGCGCCTGCGGGACCAGTTCTACCACGAGGCCATGCGGGCCGTGGAGGGCCCCCACCGCGATCGTTTGGTCCTCGAGGCGAAGCAGGTCCGCCAACCCTTCGGCAAGGTCCGTCATTTCCTCAACGCCTGGCTGGCGAGAAACCGCGCGTTGCAAATGCAGCAACGCTACCTTTCGTTGGTCTACGCCCGCCTCGGTTTCACCGCCGCCAGCCTGCAGGAGGCCGAGAAGATCGAGCCCCTGTCCCACCGGCTGATGTCGCGGGTGCTGGGCGGATTGCGCCTGGGGGAGGGTGAGGCTCGCAGGGGCCACTTGGAGCAGGCCCTCAACCGCATCGACCAGCTCCGCCTCATGATCCAGCGGGGAATCCGCTCGGGAGCATTCGCCGATCCGTGGAATGTGCTGGGTTTTCAGGGGATGTTCCCCCTCGGGTCGGCCCGTGAGGACGCCACGCGCGACCACCGGGTGGACGAGCTGTTGATGGCCGTGGAAATGCTGTTCCAGTACGGGGTGATGGTCTGGAGCGAGGCTGCGGCCACAGGCAACCGGACGGTTGCTGCGGGGGCCCAGGCCGCGCTGGAGGAACTGGCCGCGTGGTGGGACCCCCACGCCACCTACCGGGTGGCCGACGCTCGCACCGTTCGCGGTTCGCAGTTCCTGCGCACCGGCGAGCGGGTGGCTGAGGCTTTGGCCGACTGGCGCGACCATGGCGACGGCACGGGCGATCTCGAATTCTGGAAAAAACGCGTCGCGAAATTGAACACCCCCCAGGCCTATTGCCTGGTCCTCGATGCGCTGCTCAGGCGCTCCGAATTGAATAGCGCGCAGGGCCTGCTGGTCCACTGGGTGGGACGTTCGGAAAAGGTGCCGCTGGAGGATGGCCAGTTCAGCTTCGAGCGAATGGCCACACGGTACCTGGTGATGGCCGCCAAAAGCGGCGAAGGCGCCGCCTCGGGACGCGGACCGGAATGGATGGTGACCCGCTTTGTGGACCTGGTGCGCGCCAACGCCGGCGCGCTGATGGACCTGGATGGTTTGGTCCCGGGGTCGGGTTCCGATGGCATCGATCCTGATATCGATGAGAAACCCGGGCGAAAGGTCGAGTTCCTGGAATCGGCCCTAGGTTGGGAATCCGGCGGTGGAGGATCGGCCGCCGGTTTGGCGGGCGAGGAGGAGGATGCCGAGGGCCCCTTTGATCTCGAGGAGGTGGCCGATGAGCTGGAGGTTCGCCTGGAGTTCCAGGAAATCATCGGCCGGTTGACACGCCTTGCGGCGCGCCTCATGCCCCAGGCGGGAGAACTGCCCGCCAAGGTGGCCGAACGGCTGGGGGACTGGCAAACGGAATGCGTCGCCCGCCAGGAGGCGCTGATGGGCCTGGCCTTGGCGGTGCACGGCCAGGAATTGCCGGCCCCGTCATCCGCCGATGTGGACGCCCTGATGAATTTCGAGCGGCGAAGGAGCCTGCGCGAACGACTGACATTGGGTGCCATCAATTCCACCCTCGAGCAGCAGATGGCCTCCATGGCCCTGCGGGCCATCAACCGCGATGGCAAATTCTGGTTGAATCCCAAGCCGTTGGTGGCCGGCAAACAGGGGTTGGGTGAACCGCGCTGGGCCTATGGAGGCATCCAACTGGAACGGGCCATTCTGGAGGGTGACCGGGCTTTGGCTCGCAAGCTCCTGCCCGGATTTTTGGATGAATTTCAGTCGGAAAATCTTCTCTACACCCCGTTGTCGCAGGGTGGCTCACCCGAGGCGCTGTTGCGGGCCCGCACTGCCCTGGCCGTGTTGCGGGCCCTGGTGGGAAGCCTGCCCCGCATCGGCCTCCTGGCGGAGACGCTGCGGGTTCTGGAGCAGGCGCGGGAGATGGAGACCCGCCCGCGGGAGCGGGTGCCGGCGGTGACCGAGTTCGTGCACTACTACCAGGCCGGCCTTGTCTCGGTGGTGGAGGCGGTTGCCAATGCCTGCCCTGTCAGGGGTGAGGTGATCCGCAAGCCCGAGGGTTTCCAGGCCGAACTGCTGATCCCGGATAAGGACCACCAATACCTCGCCCTGAATCCCAATCTGTTTCAGTCGGACGAGGTGGACGAGAAATCCGCCCCGCCCGGCGACCGCAATCTGGTGGACACGCTTGAAAAAGTGCTGGCTGGTTTTTCCAGGCTCTGGGTGGAACACAGCCGCAGCGGCCAGATGAGTCCGTTGGAAAACCTGACCAGCGAGAAGGATTACGAGGACCTGCGGTCCTTCATACAGACCTACGGCAACGACCTGTTCCACACCCGTTTCATGACACTGGCCAACCTCCGTGGCATCCTGCACCGGGGAGCGGGCCGTTACCTGGAAGACTTGGGCCGCCAACCGGAAACCTACGACCGGGTCAAGCTGGTGCGCGATATCGAGGAAGGCAAGGCCGACGCCGGTCAGTCGGCCCGCAAGCTGGAACTCATCCTGAAAACGCTGGTGGAAAACTACGAGGAGTTCAAGGACTACAACACCACCACCACGCTGTCTGATTACGGTCAAAACCTGCACATACTCATCGATTTCCTGGCCCTGAAGGCCAGTTATGAACGTCGCGCCTGGGAACTGCGCCCGCACCTCATAGCCCATGAGCAACTGGCGCGGCTGGGGCGCACCGTGGCCGCCCGCTTGTGGGCCAGCCGCCTGGAGCGCAATTCAGCCGCGGATGCACAGGCCCAGGTCACGCGCCTTGCCGCGCTGGAACAGAAGCACGCTGCCCGGTTGGGCACCATCCGCGACCGGGTGGAGGAGCGTTTCGTCAAATCGATGGCACTCGACCGCATCTGCGCCCTGGTGCGTCCGGTCCAGGAGGAATCGAGAGCCTGGCTGGAAAGCGAGGATTGCGAGGGGGCCTCCCTCACCCGCGAGCGTTACGCCTGCCCCGCCCTCGCCCTGTTCCAGGAAGAAGTGGACAATTTCTCCGTCAAGCCCGTGGGCGTGGGGCGCGATGTGCCCGAATGGCTCCGTCGGCTGGATGCCGAAATCCAGCGGGTGCATCTGGAAAGCCTCGGCCTTGGCGAGGATCTGGAGCGCACCCTGCATGTTCCACGCGTGGAACTTCGCCCCGAAGACTGGCGCGAGGAAGTGGACCGCCTCACCCGGCCACTACTGCCGCCACCCACTCCCGAAGGCTGGACCCGCAAAAAAGGCCCCGGAAAAGGCAAGGAAAAAGGCTCCAAGGGTAAAGAACCACCATCCGAGAAAGATTGACCAATCTCACGCTGCTTTCCACCCCTGAGCAAATCTTTCCGGCAAGGGTTGACTTGCACCCCGCTTTGACGGTAATTGCTCCACCCTCTTTCTAGGAGGGAAACCATGTCAATCATCGGTCTTCTAGTGGTTATGTTGCAGTTGCAGCCGGACCAACCCTTGCGTGGAGATCCGGAGATGGCGCCTGCCTCCGTGGACGGAACCGTCCCGGAAGATCCCTACTGGTTCCCTCGCATGCGCTTCCGCCAGGCGGAAGTGGAGGATCGGCGCAAAACCATCCGCGAGCCGGGACCGGACAGCAGCGATTTTCCCAACGGCCCGTACACCCTGCCCGCGGGGCGGTTTTATGTCGAGCTGACACCGTTCACATGGACCGGGCAGGCCCCGGGAAACACAGCGGCCTACAACTTCCAAGGCCTGTACCGCTACGGCGTGACCGATTACTGGGAGTTCCGCCTGTACACGCAGGGTCTGCAGGTCACCATGGGCGATGAGACTTCACAGCAGTCAGTTGGGTTCAACCCGGTCACATTCGACATGAAGATCCACCTGCAGGAAGAAATCAAGGAATGGTTCATCCCGGCCTTGGGACTGCAGGCCTATATCCAGACCAATTTCGGGTCGAAGGAGCTGAGCAACGGCATCCACCCCGGCCTGTCACTCCTGGCCAACCACAGTATCGGCGAAAAGTGGAACCTGAACTGGAATGTGGGAATCGTCGGCGGGTGGGCCGGCAACGAATTCACAACCTACACCACCACTTACCAGATGTCGCTCAGTCGGGAAATAACAGATAATCTTAGTTTTTTTGTGCATGGTTATGTCAACGACGCCGCCTTGCCCCAGTATGTGACTCCCGTTTCGGGTGGCAACCCGAACGCCATGGTGATGGGTGGCGGCTTCCTGTGGACCCCGCTGGATCGCGTCGCATTTTGGGGGCAAGCTGGTGGGGGGCTCAATCATTCCGCTCCCGATACCCTGTTTTATTTGGGCTCGGCCTTTGCGTTTTAGGGAAAAAGCGTTTGCCTAGAAGGTGAATTGAAAACGCGTGCCGAACGAGTGGAATCCCGTGTCAAATGGGGTTAAGGACTGGCTTGGCTTCGCGTTGAAGGTTCCGGTTGTGTACACATAGTTGGCCATGACCAGCGCGTTGGGGTTCAGGTACCAGTTCAGTCCAAAGGTGAACGCACTCAGGTTGCCACCCCGCTGGCCGGGCAGGGCTGCCGCAGCTTGCATGGCCTTATACCTAGGGGAACCCGGTTCCGGAGTTGTGCCAGGTAGGTAATATTCAATCTGGGCGAAATCGTATTTGAATCCAACTTCCCAGGCACCGATGCCTTTTTCCCGGCCATTGTGTCCAAACGATAAATTGCTTTGCGGTATGACCTGAAGGAAGGACGGGTCGCGCTTGTTCACGCCGCGGTGGTCTCCTTGTGTTAAAAAGCGGAGGATCTCGAAGGAGGCCCCCTGGTAGTAGATATTACCGATTTGCTGTTTATAATTTAGCGTGTCGATGGTTTTGCCGTTATCCACAACATTGATATCTTGCTGGTAAAAGGCGTTCCCCACATATTGGCCATCATATTGGCACCCGATCGACCACGGCCCGTAGCCCCGGTTGAGGCACACCGTGAACAACTGGGTGCCATCATAGGTATTGATATTGCCCGGGTTGATCAGGTTTGGCACCTGGACCGATGAACCCGTGCGGATTTGCGGTTGCACGGCGGACGACTGCACGGTGGGCAGGCCGTTGGTAATCCCATCCGGATTTCCCCGGAAGGAACCTGTCGCGCCGATATTTAGCCAATCTTTCCCATCGTCCTCATAGATGGGCATCAGACACACGCGCAGGTCAAAGACATAGGAGCCATTCGTGTTGATGGTGAACGCCCCGGTGCGGGTGTTGGTCTGGAAAAAACCCAGCCAAGTGTACAGGTAATCGTCGAAGTAGGTGTTGCTGATGGTGACGCCGTTGTCGAACAGGTACGGGTCCTCAATGCTGTCCCACGCCGAGGGACGCTCCATAAATGGGATGTTCCGCCCGCTAGAGGCGCTGTAGAAACTCAACTCTTCCTTGATGTGGCCCACCCTGACCACACCAAAAAAAGGAATATCCCGCACACCGAAAAACACATTGTTGAACATCACATTTGGTTCTGGGTTATTGTTGACGTTGGTGTTTCTGTTGTTGTCGGCGGCCCGCGACAGGTCGAATTCGAAAACCCACTCCAGGTTGTCGTAACAGACCCCGTCGCTGCGCAGTCGCGCCCGTCGCAGGTCCGAGCCCTGTTCCAGTGGCCTGTTCAAAAGGTTGTTGGTGTTGTCGGAGACGATGTACCAGCCTGAGTCATATTGAAACAGGCCCCCCAGGCGGGAAACCGTGCTTCCATCCTCGTTTTTGAAGGTCAACCGCCCATCCTTGCCCCAAACAGCGAACATGCCGTCATCCTTGACAGGCCGTGGCGGCGCTATGAAATTTTCCGAGATCTTCTCCTCCACAGAATCCGGTTTCGGCGCCGGGGATGAACTCGAATCGGTCAACGGCCTGTCGTTGCGTTGGGGGGTCACCGAGCTGACTTCGGCACTCTTGCCGGTATCGTTGGTCGTCCCGGGGTTTTTTTGTTTCTGGATCAGTTTTTCCAGCTCATCCAGCCGCGCCTGTTGAGCCCGCAACACCTCCTGCAATTCCTTGACAGGATCCTCCGGCTGTTGGGCCACAAGAGGGCCAACCCCCACCAACCAGACTGCCACTGCCAGGAAAACCAAAGGCTTCCAACGGGTTTTTGTAAATCCGTTCATGTTGCTTCCCCCTCCCTAGCGATTCTGCTGGAAATATAGGCAAGGTAGTCCAAGAAAATGGGTCATACCGGTTGTATCGGCCGCAAAAGGACGATCCCCACAACGAATCCGTATGGCTTGCGAAATAAATAAGGCTTCCTGATATTTTATTATATATTTGGACTTACGCAGTTGCCGTCTGACGCCCGATCGAGAGATTTGTCCTGAACGCCCTGACAGCTTCCTGAATAATCCTGGCCTTCGTGGCGCCCCAGTTGTATCCGGTTCTGAAACAAAAGCGTTCAAA
>Ga0315905_10000102_pt1 | contig 87297 bp, 54 predicted proteins | sample LakEriMetagenome_5_FD_203522 | JGI IMG/M metagenome (GOLD analysis project Ga0315905, IMG submission 203522) | Freshwater fungal communities from buoy surface, Lake Erie, Ohio, United States - Buoy 4 MA121 | ecosystem: Environmental > Aquatic > Freshwater > Lake | place: USA: Lake Erie, Ohio...
ACTGGACTTTTGCAAAATCAGTTCAGACGAAGTTTTTGTATGACCTGATCGGTTGACCAGGAGAATTCGGTTGCCTGCCTTATCGCCCATGCGAGAGTTTTGCCAAGGGTTTCCCGCAGCATCGCCCGGCAGGCCTCGCCGATGGTCATCAGCTTCTGGAAAGCCCAATCATGCGCACAGCCCTGCCTGAGTTGGCGCATCAGAAGACTGTACGCCATCATGACCAGGTACATGTGCCTTGTCTGGCCCTGGCCATCGCGTAGCTGACAGTCACCCATGCCAAGCTCCTGCTTGCCGTCCCGATGAAAGGTTTCCGTGCCCGTCCAACGCTCCCTGTAAACACCCAATACCCGGTTCGCCTCCCAGGTGACGCGGTTCGTCACCAGCACCTTGCACGGGCTCGTATCCCGCTTTTGGCGCCACAACACAAGGACCCGCACCTTGTGATTCACCTTGGGGATGTGCACCGTGCAGGTGAAATACCACTGGCGCTTTTCCCCGTGGTGAATCTCTTTGCGATCTTCTGCCGGAATCAGGGCCGCAAGCTCATCCGCCTTGTGTATCCCACCTTTCCACTCCAGCTTCCGGTTGGCCTTCAGGTCTCCCACATACCCTCTGGGGCGCCCCGTCTCGTCCACCCGGGAATGAATGTGGTTCAGGTTCTCCGCATTCGTGAAATAGCTGTCGAAGGCGAAATCGCCAGGGATTCCCTTGTCGCATACCCAATCCACCAACTGGCAGAACAAGACCGTGTGGTCCTCGAATTTCTCCCCCGTCGCCTCGCACTGCTCACGCTTCTTGAACCGCTTGAATTCCAGCGGGTAGTGCTTCCCACTGGTGCAGACATAATTGGCGATCAGGTAATCGTGGGCGATCTTGTTGCGCTGTTCGGAATGGTCCCAAAACCAACCAACATCCTTGATGAATTGACCGTCATGGTCTATCAGGACATCATCAATCGCGATCACGCCCTGTTGGCTGTAACGGGTGGTGGGCTCTTTCTGCAGCCATTCAAGCCTTCGCTCGTTCAACCGGGTCACATCCCATTCCGCCGCCGTCAGGAAACGGTTCAAGCAGGATTGGTCCGTAGTCTCGACAAACTCCCGGTTGATCCCGGAAACGCTCTTCCGCTCCGCTATCATCAACCCCGTCAGATATTCCCCGAAATGCCGCCGCTGCGGCTCACAGGAAAACAGGTCGCCAAACTCAACAATCGCCGCCTGTACCACCTGGGGAAGATCCACGATGCCTGGCATGGGGGGACCCTCCATGGTCTTCACCAATCAGCATTTTCACAGCTGATTAGACCCCAAACCCCCTATTTTTCCAAGCCGGATTCCAACTTTGCAAAAGTCCAGTTAGTAGTACCGTTGGCAGTATTCGTATTCGCCAACAGGACTTCCGCTTTGGATTGAAAAGACATTGCTAAAGAAAACAAAATAGCCAAACCACCGGCACGCATTGACATGATTACAGCACCCCTCCTTGGATACCCCGCGATTCCTCGCGGGACGCCGGAGCATAATAAACGCACACAACGACAACCAGCCAATTATGAGATTACGTTTTGGAAATGAATGACCCCAACCAGAAAATCTTCCTTGTTTTTCTGGGGATTTTTAGAGTGCGACCGAATTCATTAACAAAATCAAATTTAGTTTGCTTTCAGTTATTATTCAGTCTTGTGCGGGTTTAGGAAGAATTGCCGGGCGATTAGGTTTTGTTAAAAAAGCAACCTTTTGGCAAAGATTGGCGCATTCTCACCGACAAGCCAAATTCCGGATAGCCCCCAAACCCTGCTCCTCCAAAACCTCCCCATTGCGGAAGACCGGTCGAAGCAGATCTGGCCGAGGATCGGACTGGGGAACAGTCGCGTAGGTGTTGTTGTTCACAACCAGTTTCAATCGCCCGGCTTTGGACTGTTTGGATAAATCCGTGGCGGGTTGTTTGAACACATCGCGCTCCAACCCGTCCACCGTGACCGAGGAACACTTGAAGGCGAAACGCTGGGTGTCGCGGTTCATTTTCTGCAACAGCCCGCCACCCGAACCGAAACTGATGTTGTCGGCCGACCAACCCGCGACCGACATCGCCCGCAAGATCTGGCCCAGCATGGTGAAATCCACACCATCGCCCTGAATGATCCGCACCTTGGGATGCAGCAACCGGTAGCCCTTGGCGTTTTGCGTGGTGGCGAATTTATCCCCGAGGATCCCCAGCACCTTCACCACCACCGCGGGCGGGTCACCCGAATCGGGCCGGATCACCAGCACTCCGTCGCGCCCCAGCACCCGTTCCCTCAGCGCGCCACCCCAGATTTCGGCGCAGCAGCGGAACAGGTCATAACTGTCGCTGACCACAGCCACCAAACCCGTGGGGAATTGCTCCAGCATATTGCGGCAGGCGTCCGCCTCACGCTCCCTACCCCAGGAGGTGATGGTGGAATGCTCGGCCGCCGGGATCGAGAATCCCGCGCAGGCCTCTCCGTAAAACGCGCGGGCCAGGGCCAAGGCCGCCATGTTGTCAGTTCCCCGGAAATGCACCAGGTGGGCCGCCCCGCCGATGGCGGCCTGCTCGGGGCAGGTCACGCCGCGGAACCCGAAATCATGCAGCTTGAAGCCAATGCCCGAAGGGTCACCCGTCTCCTCCAGGGCCTCGTGGATCACCCCCCGCATCGCCCGGCCTTGGGTGGCCACCGTGCAGGGATACCAAACCTGCACCAGCAGCGTCTCGAGGTAATTGGTCAACCAAAAAGCTGCTGGATCAGTGTTTTCCACCGTCATCAAGACATTCGATTGGGGCACGAGCGACCCTTCGGGCACAGCCCGTATCTCCACCGGCAACCGGCCGCCGTGCACCCGCAGGATATGTTCCCACCCGGCCCGGTTGAAAACCGGCGCGCTGAAATGCGCCCGGCAGATCTCCTCCGCGGCATCGATCTTCGCCTGGGTGACCACCTGCCCAGCCAGATAGGCCTTCAGCCAGTACTGCAGGCCGAAGAACAGCGTCTCCGGGTATTGAGCTCCCATCCTGGATTCAAAGTAGGAATAAACCGTGCTGGTACCCGGGGGATACTGACGGTGGTGGCTCACCTTGTAGCTGTCGGTCAGCAGGCAGATGTTGTTCAGCCAGTCCATGGTGATATAGCCAGGTTCAATCGGTTACTCCTTGCCGATGGCTTCCCGGCCCTGCCGGATGGCCGCTTCCACCTGGGGGATCAACAGGTCCGATTCCTCCTCGGGCAGTTCCTCGCACACCTGGTCCAATACCGTGCGCAATTTTTCCAAGTGGCCCCGGATGGCCTTGGCCGACATGGCCGCGGCGGACTGGTCCTGCTCCTTCACCGCCTTTTGGTGGTTGTCCACCGACTTTTTCATCTGAGCGATCAGGTCCGGGACCAATTTTCGGATCTCATCCATCCTGTTCTTCTTGGCCTGCTCGGCCTCTTTGTCTTTTTCCGTTTCCGGTTTGCCCGCTTCCCTTTGTTTGCGCAGCGTGGCCTGCGCCTGCCGGGCATCGGCGTGATACACCTCCACACCGCGGACGATTTTCCGCTCGGTGATCAACAGGGGTACCCCCTGAAGCCCCGTGGGGGCTTTGCCCAAAAAATATCCCTTCGGGTTGATCCCCTTGATGTAGAGGTTGAGGCTTTGCCCGGGGTCATCGTCCATCGCGGCAATGATGAACAAGCTGTCCTTGCCTGCGAATGCGTTCACCTTGGGCAATACCGCCTCGGCCACCTTGGTTCTCAAGGTTGTGGCGCTTGCCCTCGGGTCTTTGGGCTTTTCAGGGGGGAAAGACAACACAAACGGGATCTGCCCCTTGATCTTTTTCAACTGCCTTTGCTGGGCCTCTTCCCGGGTCTTCCGGTCGTTTTGCAGCCGCGCCAGCCAACCATCCGACTCGGTTTTGTCCCGCAGCAAAACAGGAATCTTTTCCGGACCCATGGCCCGGCTTTCCCCCACGCGGAAAACCTGCCCACCCAGGCCCAGGTAGGAATCCACCGGATGGTTTTCGGTGGCTACCCCTTCCAGGATCAACCGCTTGGAGAAAAGCTCAGCTCTGGTTTCCCAAGGGCTCACTAGCAGTGAGGTTTTGTCCACTATCTGGACAACCCGCGCTGCCTCGGCCAGTGTGACCAGGTCCCCCGCCTTCATGCCGGGAGATGCATCCCGGATTTCCTCCAGCTTGACTGGTTGAGCCCAGACCAGCAGTGCGGACCAAAGGAGTGCCGGCATCGTTCGTTTCCCGCCCGTGGCGAATCCCCGGGCTTTGCCCGGCTACTGCATGATACGGCAACCTTAGAGCCGAATTGCGCCTGAAGGGTGGCTTCAGGCCAGTATTTCCCGCACCACCCGGGCCTTGCGGCCATCGGTGAGGCTCATGGCCCGGCCGTTGGCGAAAAACTTCAGGTGCTCATGGTCCAGACCCAGCAGATGCAGCAGGGTGGCCTGGAAATCATTGGGGGTGACCACCTTCTCCACCGCCTTGTGGCCCACCTCGTCGGTGGCGCCGTGGGTCATGCCCCCTTTGATGCCACCTCCTGCCAGCCAGCAGGTGAAACCCTGTCCGTTGTGGTCACGGCCCACGGCGTCATCCAGCGGCCCCTCGCACACCGGCAGGCGGCCGATCTCACCGCCCCAATGGACCAGGGTGGTGTCGAGCAATCCCAATCGCTTCAGGTCGGTCACCAGCGCAGCGGCAGGCTGGTCGGTGCGCTTGCAGATGGCGGGTAACCCCTTGCGGATGGTGTTGTGGGTATCCCAGGGCTGGCCCCCCAAAAACAACTGCACGAAGCGCACGCCACGCTCCACCAGCCTGCGCGCGATGAGGCATCGGGTGCCATATTCGCGCGTGGCATCCTGGTCGAGGCCATACAGCCTGCGCACTTCCGCGGGCTCGCCGGACACATCCAGAGCCTCGGCGGCGGCGGTTTGCATGCGGCTGGCCAGTTCGTACCCGGCGATGCGTGATTCGAGGTCGGCCTCGCCCGGGTGCAGCGCCGCGTGGCGCCGGTTCAGCTCGGCCAGCAGGTTGAGGTTGTCACGCTGCACCGGTCCGGAAACTTCCGGCCGCGGGGCCAGGTTGGGGATGCGCGGTTCCTTGGGGCGCAGCACCGTGCCCTGGTACAGGGGCGGCATGAAACCGCTCGACCAGTTGTGGGTTCCATCCACCGGATGCCCACCCGGATCAGACAACACCATGTAGGCGGGCAAATTGGCTGATTCGCTTCCCAGCCCGTAGACGATCCAACTGCCCATCGTGGGGCGCCCCGTGACCCCGGCCACACCCCCGTGAAAATAGCGGATCGAAACCTCGTGGCCGTTGTGCCCGGTGTGCATGGAACGCACCACGCAGATGTCGTCCACCACCCGCGCGGTGTGGGGCAACAGTTCGCTCACCTCGGTGCCACATTGGCCGTGTTTGCTGAATTTCCACGGGCTGCCCAGCAGCTTCTTGCTGGCGCGATTGACAAAGCTGTAGCCCACCTCGCCCTGGTACTCCTTGCCGTTGTTCCTGGCGAGTTCCGGCTTGGGATCGAACAGGTCCACATGCGACGGGCCCCCATGCATGAACAGGGAGATCATCGCGCGGGCCCGGGGCGTGTGGTGGGGCGCCCTCGCCTTCAAATCAAGCGGCAGGTTCTCGCCGGGCTTGGCGGAACCCTGCGCGGCGAGCAGCCCCTCGGATGCCATCAACTGCGCCAGAGCCACGGATCCAAATCCCATGGCGGTCTGGCGAAGCAGGTGGCGCCGGCTGGTCAAGCCGGGGGTCGGGTCGTCAGTCCACATAGAGGAACTCGTTGGTGGATAGGAGTTGCTGGCACACCAGGGTCAAAAGCGATTCTTCCAGGGCGGACCGGGGTACCGTGCCGCCAATTCGGTTGGCTTGCCGGTCCATGAATTCCACCAGCAGGGCCAGCTCGCCCTCCCTGGGCAATCGACCATGGACCAACTCGATCGCATGGGCCGCCTGGGCCACCAGGGATGGCCCCGCCGGCCCGGCGAAATCGGCGGCCGAATCCAGGCGGGCCAGCACCTTGCCATCCTCCGATTTGATGGTCCCGGTGAGCGTCCATTCAAAGCCATCGCTGGTTTCTGTCTCCAGGCAATCGACCACGCAATCGACCACATCTCCCTTACTGACCGGTGCGCCAGTCAAGGCGGTGACTGTCGCGCCGTTTTTGGCCTGCCAGGTTCCCGCCACCGTTTGACGGCCCCGGCATCCGGGAGCGATCACCCGGGCGCGCACCCCGTCTCCATTCGCTGAACCGTGTTTCAGCGTGCCGGTCAGCTCCAGCATGCCGTTGGCTGGAACCACCAGACGGCGCACCGCGGCGTGCATCTTGTTTCCCGGGTGGCCCCCGGAGGCGTTCAGCAGCACCCACCCGATGGAGGGATCGGGTAGTGCCGGGCCGCCTTGCCATTGGCCACCGGTCCAATGGGCCAGCGGTTTGAACCGTTCCACCAACCCAGCCGGCGTCAAACCGGACCACCCGTAACTCCACGGGGAGGCGGGCAGCACCGATGCTGCCTCAAACGGTTTGGCCGCCAAAAGCGCCTCCCGGTTGGCGGACACCTCGGCGCGCACGCGCTTGGCTAGCTGGATGGATTGCGCCCGCATGAAATCGCCATTCATCAGCACCAGCGCCTGGGTCGGTGCGTTGGAACTGATCCGCCGGTCGCAGTTGGGCGAAAGCACCGGGGCATCAAACGAGGCGAGCAGGGTTTCCGGGCGGCTGCGCCTCACCTGCAGGTAAAGGCTCCGGCGGTGGGAGGTGGCGTTGACCAGGCCCGCCGGATCCTCGGCGGTGACCACCGGCGGCCCAAACAGGGTTGGGTCCAGCGACCCACTGGTGGCCAGAACCCGGTCGCGGATCGCCTCGGCCTCCAGACGGTGGATCGGGAACCGCGAGTAGAGGGCGTTGGCCGGATCCTTTTTCAAAGCATCGGCCGGAGCGGACGAGGCCTGTCGGTACACCGTGGAATGGAGAATGAGCCGGTGCATGGCCTTTTGGGACCAGCCTTTCCCTGCCAACTCGAGGGCCAAGTGATCGAGCAGCGCCGGGTGGGTGGGTACCCGGCCCAATTGGCCGAAATCGGCGGGGCTCTCCACGATACCCCTCCCGAAATGATGCAGCCACAAACGGTTGGCAAGCACCCTGCCAACCAGCGGGTGCCGTCCAGAAAACAGTGTCTTCACCCACGCCGCGCGGTAGCCGTTGGTGCCCGCCGGTGTCTTTTCCGGTATGAGATCGGCCCGGGCCCCGGCGGGCTTGGCAATAGATAGGTCCGCGGGGGCCAAAGGCTTGCCCAAGGGCTGCCGGGGATCCCCGCGATGATGCAGCCGGGTTTCCACCTTCACGCCCGGTTCCTCCACCAGACACGCGACAAAATCCTCCACCGGCTTTTTGGCCCGCACAGTGGCCAGCTCGTTGTCGATCACCTTCAGTTCATCCACGGCCTTCTGGTTGAACTGGTACAAGACACCTGCGCTGATCTTCAGCTTGGGGTTGGATTCCACCAGCTTCTTCTGGTCGGCTGTCCGCTTTTCCGCCGGTGCCTTGAAGGCCTCGCGCAGGGGTTGGCGCTCTTTTTCAGGGAACTTGTTGATCTCGTCCTCAAAGACCTTGTCGATCCATTCTTTCGCTTTTTTGTCGCGCCTGGCAACCAGTTCACGCTCCTGAACCTCCAACCTGGCACGCTCCTGCCGCTGGGCCTCGGTCATCAGCGACACCACCCGCGCGCCCGGGGCCTTCCAGGCCGTCGGGTTCCACGCGGGGGCGAACAGGGCACGCAGCCGGAAGTAGTCGGCATGGGGGATGGGATCGTATTTGTGGTCATGGCACTGGGCGCAGCCCACCGTGAGGCCCAGCAGACTGGAACTGACGATTTTCAGGCTGTCGGCCATCACCTGGTCCGCCACGATCACCTGCTCCCCGCCGGCGGCCGTCGCGTCCGGCCCCAGGCGCAGCAGCAGGGTGGCGGCCAATAGTTCGGCCTGCCCGGGGGTGGGATCCTTCAGCGGCCGGGGCAGCAGTTCATCACCCGCCAGCATCTCCAGGAACATCCGGTCCAGCGGTTTGTCCTTCTCGATCGAGCGGATGACATAGTCGCGGAATTTGTAGCTGTGGGGGCGCGGGGTGTCGTTGGTGCCATCCCCATCGGAATCGGCATAGCCGAAAACATCCAGCCAATGCCGGGCCCATCGCTCCCCGTACGACGGTGAAGCCAGATAACCCTCCACCATTTTCCCATAGGCGTCAGGTGATGTGTCCGCAAGGAACGCCTTGATTTCCCCCTGGGTTGGTGGCAAACCAGTCAGGTCCAGCGCCACCCGACGGATGAGGGTGCGCCGGTCGGCATCGGGGGCAAAGCCCAGCCCCTTGGCTCGCAACGAATCCAGCACCAGCGCGTCGATGGGGGAGCGGGCCCGGTCAGCCGATGTCGCGGCCGGAATGTTCGGGGCCTTCAGCGGCTGGTATGCCCACCAGGCCCGGTCCTCGGGGGTGATGGCGATTCCCGGATCGATCGTTTCCGGCTCGGGGCGCAGGGTTTGTGCCCCTTCTGAAATCCAGCGCTCGATCAGGGCCACTTGCTCGGCAGGGACTTTCTTCTCCCCGGGCGGCATCTCGCCCGCCTTCATCCGCTCCACCAGCAGGCTCCCGCCAGCCTTGGCTTTGATCAGCGCCGGCCCCCCCTTGCCTCCCTTTTCCATCAGGCGCACCTGGCGCAGGTCGAGTTTGCCCTGGAGCTTTTCCTCACCACCGTGGCAATCGAGGCAATACACCCGCAAAATGGGGCGGATATGGGTCTCGAATTTCAGGGGCCCAGACCCGGCAGCGGGCTGGGCGGCCGCTTGGCCCAACCCAAGGGAAACCCATAACAACGCACCCGAAACAACAATTCCATGCATGAGGCTGGAAACCTCGGGAGGGTGGGGACCAACCCCTGGAAACCACTTTGGAAAATGCAAAGGCGACGGACGCGTCGCAAAAGGCGGGATCACTGGAACAAGTTCCTCGATTATTGCCCCTTTTTCTCAGGTCCACAACCGGGAAGGAGGCAATTTCACCTTTAATATTATAATGTTTATCAACTTGGTGTTGTATGAGTGCCATCCACAGTTTTACGATGGGAACCAGAACAGAACAGCCGGTACCATGGGCCCATGTTCCAACGCTTGCTCCTGATTTTGGTGGGACTCTATGCCACCGGCGCCACCGGTTGGGTGCTTTGGTCGGCCCGTGTGCGCGACCAAGGCACCGCCGTCAGCTTGCTCAACGCGGCATGCGACCCCACCCGCGAGCTGTGGCGGGATATCAATACCCGCTTCACCGAACACATGCGGCGGGAGCGGGGCGAGGCGGTCACCATCCGCCAATCCCACGGCGGTTCCTCCAGCCAGGCCCAGGCCGTTGTGGATGGCCTCGATGCCGATGTGGCCACCCTGGCCCTGTGGGGCGACACCAACGCCATCCACAAGGCGGGTTTGATCGAGGACGAATGGGAAACCCACCTGCCCAACCGCTCGCTGCCGTTTGTCTCGACAATCGTGTTCGTGGTGCGCAAGGGAAACCCGAAGGGCATCCGGGACTGGCCGGACCTAGCCCGGCCTGATGTGAAGGTCATCACCCCCAATCCCAAAACCAGCGGCAACGGCAAATGGAGCCTTCTGGCGGCCTACGGTTCGGTGCGTTTGCGCGGGGGTGACGAGGCCGAGGCGGAACAGTATCTGGAAAAGCTGTTCGCTGCGGTGCCCGTGCTGGACACTTCGGCCCGTGCCGCCACCATGACCTTCTCGCAGAAAAAAATCGGCGATGTGCACCTCACCTGGGAAAACGAGGCCTACCTGGAGGTGGCGGAGGCCAACGGGGGCCTCGAAATCGTGCGCCCACCCATCAGCGTGCTGGCCGAGCCGCATGTGGCGGTGATCACCGCCAACGCCCGCAGGAAAGGCACCTTTGCCGCCGCGGAGGCCTACATGCGCTTCACCTACTCGCCCGAGGCGCAAGACCTGATCGCCAAGCACCACTATCGCCCCACCAACCCTGAGGCATGGGAAAGGCACAAGGATGAGTTCGGGGCGCTGGAGATGTTCCCGGTGGAAAAGCTGACGCCCAGCAAAACCACGCCGACGGAAGTGTGGGCCGAGTTGAACCGCAGGTTTTTCTCCGAGGGGGCCCTGTTCGACACCATTTTCACCCGGCTGCACGGCGGGGGAAAAACCCGATGAGAACCATCACCCGTCGGGTGTTGCCCGGTTTTGGCCTCAGTCTCGGCTACACGGTCACCTACCTCAGCCTGCTGGTGCTCATCCCCCTGGCGGCATGCATCTTGCGAGCCACCAACCTCACGCTGGAGGAATTCGTCGGCGCCGCATGGTCCCCCCGGGCCCGGGCTGCCTACTGGCTCACCTTCGAGTGCGCCTTCTGGGCGGCCGTCATCAATCTGGTGCTGGGCATGGTGGTCGCGTGGACACTGGTCCGGTACCGATTCCCGCTGAAAACCCTGTTCGACGCCCTGGTGGATGTGCCCCTGGCCCTGCCCACGGCGGTGACCGGACTGGTGTACGCCAACCTGTATGTGAAGGACGGCTGGCTGGGCCAGTTCCTCAGTCCGCTGGGGCTGGAGGTGGCCTACACCCGGCTGGGTATCGTGCTGGTGCTCGTCTTCACCGGCTTCCCGTTCGTGGTGCGCAGCGTGCAGCCGGTGCTGGCCGAACTCGACGCCGACGAGGAGGAGGCCTCGGCGGTGATGGGGGCCAGCCGGTGGGTGACCTTCCGGCATGTCATCTTCCCGCACCTGCTTCCGCCCCTGCTGTCGGGTTTCACCCTCGCGTTCGCGCGCGGCGTGGGCGAGTACGGCAGCGTGGTGTTCATCTCCAGCAACATCCCGTTCAAGACCGAGATCGCGGCGGTGCTGATCCGCTCGCGGCTCGAGGAGTTCGCCTACCGCGAGGCGGCGGCGGTGGCGGTGGTCATGCTGGGTTTCTCCTTTGTGCTGCTGACAATGATCAGCATGGTGGAGCGGTGGAGCCAGCCCCATGTCAAATGAGACCGGCCCGGCGCCAACCACCGCGGCCACCATGGAATCGTTCCAACCCCGCTCGCAGGCCCGGGAAGATCCGGCCTGGGTGCGCTGGCTGCTGGTGGGGACCACCTACCTGGTGATCGGCGTGCTGGTGGCGGTGCCGCTTGTCCATGTGTTTCAGCAGGCCTTTTCGGCCGGAATCGCCGGGTATTTCCGCAACCTGTGCGACCGCGACACCCTGCACGCGATCTTCCTGACGCTGATGGTCTCCCCGGTCGCGGTGGCCATGAATGTGGTGTTCGGCCTGGCGGCCGCCTGGGCCATCGCGCGGTTCCAGTTCCCGGGCCGCACCGTGCTGATCAGCCTGATCGACCTGCCGATGTCGATCTCGCCGGTGGTCGCCGGCCTGGTGTTCATGCTGGTTCTGGGCTTGCAGTCACCCGTGGGCCAGTGGCTGCGCGATCACGGCTGGCAGATCATCTTCGCGCCGCCCGGCTTGGTGCTGGCCACCGCGTTCATCACCTTCCCCCTGGTGGCGCGCGAACTGCTGCCGCTCTTGGAAGCCGAGGGGGTGGACGAGGAAATGGCCGCCCTCAGCCTGGGCGCCAGCGGTTGGCAGATGTTCTGGCGGGTGACCCTGCCCAACCTGCGCTGGGGCCTGCTCTATGGCATCATCCTGTGCAACGCCCGCGCCATGGGCGAATTCGGCGCGGTCCATGTGGTCTCTGGCCGCATCTCCGGCCAGACCGACACGCTGCCCCTGCGGGTGGAGAAACTGTTCCAGGAGTACGACAACCCCGGTGCCTTCGCCGCCGCCAGCGTGCTCACCCTGGTGGCCATCCTCACCCTCATCGGCAAGTCGGTCTTGGAACGGAAGGTGCACAAGGGCTGACCCCGCCTTGGCTTATTTCCCCTTCCCCGACTCCACAAATTCCTTCAGATTGGCCAAGCCCTTCGCGAAGATTCCGCCGACCATCTCGTCCATGTTCATCATCAGGCAGGCCGCCTTGCCCAGAAAACCATTGCTCCCCTCCAGCCGCATGGTCACCCGGGTGCTGGCGGGTGATTCGCTTTCCGGGGCAAGCATCAGCTTGATCATGGCCTTGCCGGCCATGGGTTTGACAAACACCTGCTCCAGTTCCACCAGTTTGTCCTGTTGCCACCCGGTGATGGTCATCGTCCCGTCACCCACCTCAGCATTGCCCCACCAGGCCATCGACGCACCCTTGCCTGACGGCGGGCCCGAGAACTCCACCCGCGCGTTAGGGTCCAGCTTGGTGGATGGGTTCCAGTGGTCCCACGCCTTGAGGGTTTCCAGTTGCGCGAAAACGGGACCTGGGCCTGACCGGATGGTGATCGACCGTTCCACCGAATAATCCGCCGGCTGCAGCGCCACCAACCCCGCCAGCAGTACCGCCAGGCCGGCCAAAATCATCAGCCCGCGGAGCAGCCACTTCTTCATCCGGCTCATGCGATCGCTCCCTCAGGCGTCAGGATAGGTTCCTCAAAAAAAGGAGCGCCCTGGCTTTTGCCGGGGCGCTCTGGAAGTTTCGGCAGGGGGCGGAATCAGGCGCTGAGCTTGGTCTCGTTCTGCAGTGAGGCCTCGCCGGGCACCTCCACCTTCTCGAACAGCGGCTTCAGCCCCTTGACCACCTCCTCGGTGACCACGAATTTGCCCTTCTTTTCCAGATCGGGCAGCTCGTACTGGATGTCGAGCATGACCGACTCGATGATGCTGCGCAGGCCGCGGGCGCCGGTGTCACGCTCCAGCGCCAGCTTGGCGATGGCCGACAAAGCCGAGGGGGCGAACTCCAGTTCGGCGCCCTCCATTTCGAAGAACTTCTGGTACTGCTTCACCAGGGCGTTGCGCGGCTCGGTGAGGATGTTGATCAGCGTGGACTCATCCAACGGGTTCAGCGGGGCCAGCACCGGCAGGCGGCCGATGAACTCGGGGATCATGCCGAATTCGGTCAGGTCGTCGCTGGTCACATGCTGGAGCAGCTTGCCGACATCCCTCTCGTCCTCCTGGGCGGCGGATCCGAAGCCGAATGACTTCTTGCCGATGCGCTTGGAGATGATGTTCTCCAGGCCGACAAAGGTGCCGCCGCAGATGAACAGGATGTTGGTGGTGTCGAGCTGGATGTACTGCTGCTCGGGGTGTTTGCGCCCGCCTTGGGGTGGCACGTTGGCCACGGTGCCCTCGAGCATCTTCAGCAGCGCCTGCTGCACACCCTCGCCCGAGACATCCCGGGTGATGGACACGTTCTGCTGCGTCTTGCCGATCTTGTCCACCTCGTCGATGTAGATGATGCCGCGCTGGGCGGCCTCCACATCGAAGTCAGCCGCGTGCAGCAGCTTCAGCAGCAGGTTCTCCACATCCTCGCCCACATAACCGGCCTCGGTGAGGGTGGTGGCGTCGCCGATGGCGAAGGGCACATCCAGAATCTTGGCCATCGTGCGGGCGAGCAGCGTCTTGCCCGAGCCGGTCGGCCCGATCAGCAGGATGTTGCTCTTCTCCACCTCCACATCGCCGGTGGTGGCCTGCCCAGCCAGTGACAGGCGCTTGTAATGGTTGTGCAGGGCGACGGAGAGCACCTTCTTGGCGCGCTCCTGGCCGATCACATACTGGTCCATCTTGGCGGTGATGGAGCGGGGGCTCGGCGTGTCGGACACGGGCGACTTGGCCCCGCCCCGGCGCCGCTTCTCCTGCTCGATGATCGATTCACACAGCTCGACGCACTCACCGCAGATGAACACATCGCCGGGCCCCTCGACCAGGGGACCCGCGTCGCGGTAGCTCTTGCGGCAGAAGGAGCAGGAGGCGTTGCGAGCCCGGCTGGAACCGCTGGTGGGTTTCTTGCCGCCGGGGGGAAGATCCTTGGTCGCCATGCTTTCTCCCAAGCAACGGGACCCGCTCAACGGGCGCCGTGGGTCCTAACCAAACGAACACGGGGCATGCCTTGTGCCGGGAAAACAGCAAAAACCGGAGGTCCGATGCGTCGTGTTGCGGGCCGATTCTATTCCCGGCCGGGCATGGGACGCAAGGCGGCGTGGGCGGCGGACTTGAACCGGTCTCAGGAAGCCTGCGGCCCCGGGGTTTCAGGCTCCCCCGATGGGGGATCCTGCCTGGGTGCGGGAACCGGAACCAGCTGCTTGGCCAGCTCCTCGGGAGTGGGCTGGCCCTTGTTGGCCAGCGCGTCCATCTCCGCCCGCAGACGGGGCTCCAGCTTCCTTTTGAACCGTTCGAATTCCTCCGCGCTCACCAGCCCCTCTTCCGCCCAGCGCCGGTACTCCGCCATCTCCTCCTGGGCCGAAAGAATCGGCTTGTCGGATTGACGGCGCCACCGATCCGCCAGACGGAGGACCTGGGCTGCCAGAAGCAGCACGACAACCAGGGCGATGCTGGCAACCAGCATGTCCGTGGCCGCGTTCGCCACCAGCAGGTTGACTTTCCCCATCCAAGACATGATCAACATCGCGCAGGGCTTCCGTGGGCCTGTTTTTTCAGGGTCTGGTATCCGCCGCGCACTCGATTATACCCACGGTTCAAGGGCAGGTTTGGGACTTCAATCGAATCCAGAAAATCATCAGGCGGAACAACCCCACCCCCTCCGGATGCAAGAAACAAAGAGATCAGATAGCCTATATTTCCAATCTTATCAAAAACCACCTATTTTGCCCGCCTCAACACCTCTCAGGCGCTGCACCATCTCGGCCCATTGGCGCCAACGCGGGCCGTTCTCATCCTCCGGACGACTGCCCGGAAGATGCCAGTTGACCAAGTTGAAGTGATCCCCTTGCCACACCTCGCAATGGTCTCCCCACCGGGCCGACGCCACCGACACCATGCCGTCATTCGGGCCTTCCTCGGCCTGCAGGATGGGGGAGGTGATCAGCCGGTGTGGGAACAGGCCCATCCTCCAGCTCCAGGCGGGGGAAAAATCCCCGGCCACCGAGGCGTAGGCAACCCGTGGATCATCCGGCACCCGCGGGTTGAATTCGGCCATGGCGGGCCGGGCCAGGTCGCGCAAGGCCTCGACATCCGCGCCGAATCTCCGCAGCCAGTGTTCCAGCCCCGGCGGCATCCGGGTCCAGCCCAGCACCCGGTCCGCGATCACGGTGCCCCGGTGCGGGGTTCCCAGGGTGGTGAGGCTGAGCACCCGGTCCCCAAGACCCAGTCTGGAAATGGCATACCGGGAATCCAAGCCCCCCATGCTATGGGCGATGATGTGGACCGGTTCCTCCCCGGTATGGCGCTCGATGAAACGGACCAACTGCCCGGCCCGGTGGGCGATCGGCCCCATGGGAGCTACCCGGGAGACATGGACCTGGTTGCCCGTGGCCCTCAACCAGGCTGGCACCCCGGCGAAATAGTTCACCACAGGCTTGCCCAGCACGCTGACCTGATCGAAACCGAACAGCCCGTGGGCCAATATGAGCGGCTGGCGCAATCGGGGTGCCGGAGGGGGATACACCTCCACCTGCCGTTCCGGCGATGGACCGGTTACAGGCTGGTTTTCACCCGCCATAATCCCCCCCTTGCCCCTCCCCCGTTCAGGAGGCCTCACCCGTTTGCCGGGTTTGCTGGCCGCCCTGGCGGATGCGGGGCATCAGCGGCAGCATGCACAGCACCACCATCCCCCCCAGCACGAACGGGAGGAGGGCGTCCAACTTGTAAAGGCTCAGCGCCGTGAGTGGCCCCAGGATACGGGCCATGGCGGAACAAGACTGGTTGACCCCCAGCACCTCCCCCTGCCGATGATCCTCCGATCGGCGGCTGACCAGGGACTGGACACTGGGTGTGAGCAGCGCGTAACCAACCACCGCCAGCACCAGGCTGGGAATCAGCACGGCCATCTTGAAATACCAATCCTGGTTGGCCCGGTGCAGCCCGACCACCAGCGCCAACAGCGCCACGCCAATCCCCATGAGCGTGATTCCCAGGGCCATGGCCTTTTCCTCGGGCACCCGCTTCGCCATTCCCCGGTAGGCCCCGTTGGTGAAGGCCAGCACCAGGCCGATACTGGCGAACACCAAAAAGTTGTATTTCTCCACGAGTCCCATCACATCCTTGTTCAACAGGGCCAAGGTGGACTCAAACCCGCCGAAGCCCAGGGTGGAAAGGAAGGAAACCAGCACCACCGGCCCCACCGCCGGATCTTTCAGCACCTTGGAAAACGCCGCGGCATCGAACAGCTTGCGGGAAGAGGGGGGACCACCCGGTCGCCGGGTTTCCGGCAGCCGGAAAATGGCCAGCACCAAGGCGACCGCGCTCAGGCCGCTGGCCATCCATCCGGTGATACCCAACCGGTCCGGGAAAAGCAGCAGGGCCAGAAATCCCAGAATGGGGCCAAAGGTGAACCCAATCCCGAATGCGGCCCCGATGAGCGCCATACCCAGCTTCCGCTTTTCAGGCGGGGTGCAGTCGGCGATGACCGCCTGCGCCGTGCTGATGGTGGCCCCGGCGATACCGGCCCCAGCCCTCGACAGGAAAAGCAGGCCCAAGGCCAAGGCCGCACTGCCCGGCGAAAGGTCCGAGGCGATCCCGAAAATCCCGTAGGCCACCACCGAACCGGCCAAACCCACCAGCAAAACCGGCCTGCGGCCAATCCTGTCGGATAGTCGCCCCCAGGCCGGGGCGAACAGGAACTGCATCAGCGAGAAGGAGGACATCAACAGGCCCAGCACCAGCCCGGACAGGTTGTTCTTCTCCCCCAGCAAGGGTTCCAGGTACTTATCCGCGTATGCTGGCAGTAGCGGTAAAACGATACCAAAGCCCAGCAGATCAATAAAAACGATCACAAACATGAGCAGCCGGGCGGATTTTCGGTCCTCCCCGGCGCCTGTTGTGACTGGATTCTCGGCCTCGGACATGTCGGTTCCATCCTCCGTGTATCAAACTCCTTTGTACCGCAAGCGGGCGTGGCACACAGGACAGGCGCTTGCCCGGCTGCATCTGGGCCGGTTGAATGGAAATCAGCCCGTCCGCCTGTTTCCTCCGTTATCCAACCGGCACCAGGGGATTCCATGAGCCAGGAAACAAACCATCAGGCCCCCGGTTGGCTGGTGTTTGACATCGAAACGGTCCCCGACGGGGACCTCATCGCCCGGGTGAAATACCCCCACCTCGTCGGCAACCCGCGAGAGGCCATCCGGCGGGCGATGGAAGAGGCGCTATCCAGGGGCCGGGGCGACTCCTCCTTTGTGCCAGCCACCTTCATGAAGGTGGTGGCCGCCTGCGTCATCCGCGTGCGGAAAGACTATTCGGTGGAGAAGATGGTCTGCCTCGATGCGCCGCAGTTCCGCAGGCATCAGGTGGTGGAACAATTCTGGAAGGGGGTGTGCACGCACGCCCAGTCCCCCCTGGTGAGCTTCAACGGCCGGGGTTTCGACCTGCCGGTCATGGAACTGGCCGCCTTCGACCACGGCATCGACATCAGCGCGTACATGCCCAGGCGCGAACGGTTCAAGGGCGCCGGCCTGCACATCGACCTGCAGGACTTCTTCTCCAACCAGGGAGCCTTGCGGTATTTCACCGGAGGCCTGAACCTGCTGGCCAAACGCATCGGCCTGCCCGGCAAACAGGGCACCACCGGCGACGATGTGTACGACCTCGTCGAGGCTGGCCGGCTCGACCGGGTGAACGGATACTGCCTGGCGGACACCCTCGACACCTATTTCGTCTTCCTGCGCAGCCAGCGGATGCAGGGCCGCCTGAAGGAGGCCCAGGAGGCGGAATTGCGGCGCGACACCCTGCGCCAATTGAAGGAGATGAACCCGGCCTACCCGGGAATCGAGGATTACCTCGATCATTTCACCAGCCAGGGAACCGATTCGGCATGACCGTGCCATCCGGACGAAAACCGCCGCGCCTTGTCTGGGCGACCCTGGCGGCCTTGGCCTTCTTGCTGGCATCCCTGGGGTTCATTTTCCGGCATCGCCAGGCCTCGGCTGTTGCCGGCCTTCGATCAGAAACCGAAAAGTCGCTCGCCCTAACCAGAAAACCGTCCACCAACCGGCACGCGGTGGCCCCTGCGGAAATCGCGGCCGCGAATGGCTCGACCGGCAAAAATCCAGATTTGAAGGATCTTGTTTTCGTTGGTACCCCCGCCGAAACGGAAGGGAGCGCGACGCTTGAGGGCAAACCCGCCGGCAACCAGGTGCTACTTTTCCTGCGCACCGATTGCCCCTGCAGCCTCGAATTTGCCACCCATTTCGCCCAGGTGGCCGGCGACTTTTCAGGGAAGGCCCGGTTCATCGGTGTTTTCGAATCCGACGCGACTGCCGAGTCGGTCACCCGTTTCATCGCCACCGCGGGATTCCCCTACCCCGCCCGTATCGACCGGGGCACCGTGCTCGCGCGATCGCTGGGCCTTAGCAAGGCGGGCGCTTTTGCCCTGCTGAGTCCAGATCGAACCCTGCGGGGCATTTGGGGTGGCTGCTCCGCCCCGGGCCTACTCGACCTCCTGGAAAGACTGTCCCCCGGCGATGGGCCCCTGTCCATTTCGCCAGCGTGGAAGGACCTGCCGGGGGCACCCCTGGCGGGTTGTCCGCTGTCAAAAGATTGACGGGCGGCAGATTATTCAAGAGGATGATCACTTTAATCCACTCGCACCCAACACCCCAGGACCAAGGCCATGCGGAATCCCCACTTTGACAAGCTCTCCCGCCGGCGCCTTTTCAACTTCGGCATGGCTGGCCTGGCTTTAGCGGGTGGCGCGGGTGCCTACAGGGCCCTCAGCGGCGTCCTGCGCGCTGGAAACCAGGTGGCCAAGTTTGAGGAGAATTGCAACTACGAGGGCCTGCGGGAAAAGCTTGGCAAATACATCTACCTCACACCCCAAAAACTGGGGGGCGGCACACACGCCGTCGACCTGAACACCCAGAAGACCCTCGCCTGGATCTCCTACTGGAACTATGGCGACAGTTGCCCGATCTCCCACCACCTGGCGGCCTTTCCAGCCGACAGCGGCGATCCCTACAAGGGTTTTGAATTCATCAACTCCACCCAGGGTGGCGACAACATCCTGATGTACGGGTTGAACACGCGCATCAAGGAAAACGGCATGCTCGGCCAATTCGGCCAGGGCAACCATATCTACCGGGTCGGATACGACGGAAAAACCGGCCAGATGGAACTGCTCGAGGATGTGGCGGAGAGCACCGGGCTGGGCCTGGGTGTGCACACCATCCCCTTCGTCGACGGGACCGGCTTCGCCGTGGGGGATGGCCAGAAGGATGTCGCCGCCTTTTTCAGCAGGGCGCGCGGCCGCGAGAAGACCGTGGCCCTGGCGGCGTTCAGGGCCGACTGGGTCGCCAATTCCCCTTTTCTGGGTGAGACCTGGACCAAGGGCGGCAAGATCATCCTCCGGCGGTTGAGCCCCGCCAAAGACCTGGGTGTTTTCGACCTGCAGGGCACCAAGGGAAACAAGATCAACTTCGAGATGGCCCCCATGGCCGAGTTGCTGGTGGAAAAGGGCCAGATCCCCGGTGATTCGCCCCAAACTCTCACCGGCCTCGACTTCTGCCTGCACGACCCGCGGAACCGATTCTCCCTGATGGGCATGCGCATGTGCGGCGGTGGGCTCGTGTTCGACCGTCAGAACATGGAACCCGTCTGCTTCCTGATGGCCAACGAGGGCCTGCAGGACAATGTCCAGGTCAGAAAGATTTCGGGCAACCCCGACACTTGGGAGATTGTCCTGCCAGCGGTGAACAACCCGATCCACGAATCCGGGTTCAATCCCTCCGGCAATCACCTGTGCATCATGAACAACCTCCGGTCGAACAATGTCGCCGTGTTCGACACGACCGACGCCGACCCGCGCAAATGGAAGCGGGTGACCTTCGTCAAGGATCCCGAATGGCAAGGCGAGTACCCGTCGCCCTTCCATCTCAACTATTCCACCGACGGGTCCAAATGCTTTTTCACGGTGCTCCGGCCCAAACCGATGAAGTCCGACCTGGTCGTGGTCGACACCGCGACCTGGAAGATCATCAAGAAATTCCGCAATGTGGGCGTGGACACCCAGACCCTGGCCACCACCTACGACGGCAAATACGGCTTCGTCATTTTCTCGGGCTTCCAGCGGCTGGAATCGGGCGCGTTCGTGTTCCGCCAAGACACCTTGGAACAGGTGGGTTACATGCCGAACTTTGGCGGCCACCACGACTGCGTCATCGTCCCCTCCAGCGTGGAACAGCTCAAGTTCAGCCGCAGTTGCACGGTTTGATGTGAACGCCAGCGAACCGCGCGAAGGGAACAGGCGACCACCGGCGGTCACCATGGGCCGCTGGTCGCTTTTTTTGCGGCTGGTGGCCCAGGATCTCACGCACCGCCCGGGTCGCATGGCCCTCTTGGTGCTCGCCATGGCTATGGGTGGGGGCGCGCTTTTCTCCAGTCTGGTGATGCGCCATGTGATCCGCGACAGCCTCGAGTCAAGCATCGACAGGCTGGGGGCAGACATGGCGGTCCAGCCCAGGGCCACGCCCCCGAACCTGACACCGGCCCTGCTCACGGTGGAACCCGGCCCCATCACCATCAGTCGCGAGACCCTCGACCGTACCCTGTCGCTCCAGGGCCTGGAGAAAGCCAGCCCACAGAGGCATTTTTCCATCCCCTCGCCCGATGGGCACGGTGCCCTGGACTGGGTCGCCTTCGATCCGGCGCGCGATTTCACCATCCAGCCTTGGCTCACCGAAAGCCTTCCCCGGCCCTTCGGACCCGGGGATGTGATTGTCGGTGGGCGCCGCCCCGAACCGGTGGGTAGCACCCTGTCCATCCACGGGTTCAACTGCACCATCCATGGAAAACTTGCCCTCACAGGCGTGGGTCCCTTCGAGCGCTCGGCCTTCGCCAGTTTTGAAACCACCGAAAAATTGGCCGAATGCTTGGCGGGAACCCCGGCCGGGCAATCGGTTTCCCTTCCAGTCCGGGGCACAGCCTCGGGCGTCCTGTTGCGGTTGGGACCGGGCCTCACCCCGGAAAAGGTCCGCTTCGCCCTGGCGGATTTCCAGGATTGCCAGGTGATCACGGGCGGCAGGCTGGGCATCTCTGTCCGTATGTCGATCTCTGGAATTCTGCTGGGCGCGGCGTTCGTTTCGCTGGCCAGCCTGGCGGCGGTGACACTGATGGTCGGTGTCGTCTACACCGGCATGCTCTCGGAAAGGAGCCTTGAACTGGGGATCCTGCTGGCCATCGGCATGCGACCTCGGGCACTGCGCCGGCTGATCATCACCGAGGCTGGATTTGCCACCGGGATGGGTGGGGCATTGGGCGTCCTTCTGGGCGGGCTGGCCCTGGTGGCCTTCCAGCGCTCGCTCGGCTTCACGCTGCTCACCCGGGGCATACCGTTCGCCATTCCTGGACTTCCCGAGTTGGCGACCTACGCCATGGCAAGCATCACTCTGTGCGCGCTGGTGGGCGCACTCGGCGCCTGGGTGCCCGCCTTTCGCGCCGGTCACACCGACCCGGCCAGGCTCATTCGCGGTGAAGCCGCATGACCCGGGAACACGCCGGCCCGCTGCTGATTGCCACCGACCTGTCCATGCGCTTCACGAACAGGCGCGGCAGCGTGACTGCCCTGGATGGGGTGAGCCTCGAGTTGGCTCCGGGGGCCCACACGGCCATCTGCGGAACATCCGGATCTGGAAAATCCACCTTGTTGTCGGTGATCGCGGGGCTTTGCAGACCCGATTCAGGCGGCATCACCCTGTTCGGAACCGGCATCCCTGCCCTCTCGCGGAAAGCTTCGGCCGATTTCCGCGCCAAAAATATCGGGTTGATGTTCCAGTCGCCCGGTTTGCTTCCCAACCTGCGGCTGGTGGACAATGTCGCCCTCCCAGCCCTGCTGGCGGGCGAATCTCCGGCCGACGCTTACGGCCATGCTGTGACCCTGCTGGAGGACACGGGCCTGGGTGATCGCCTCGATTCCTTCCCGGCCGAGTTGTCCGGTGGCCAGCAAAGGCGGGCCGCCCTGGCTAGGGCCCTGGCCAACCGCCCGGGGTTGCTGCTGGCCGATGAGCCCACTAACGATCTGGACCCGCAAGCCGCCGGGGCGGTCATCAGTCTCATGCTGGAACTGGCAGGCAAATTCGGCGCCACCATCCTTCTGGTCACCCATGACCCCTCCGTGGCGAACCGGATGGCCCGGGTGGTCACCCTTTCCGGTGGCCGCATCATCGCCGACAGGTCCACGGAAAAGGGATCACCTGGGCCGGAGCCCACCGCGCCTCTGTCTCCAACAGACCGCTTCGGCCATTCGCCAATCACCCACACCGGGGAGGTTGAACTGGCCCCGGTCGAGGGTTGGCTGGGCTGGCTTTTGGCGGCCGCAGGCTGGCTTTGCCTGGGCGCCGCCCTGCTTTTCGCCGTGGACCAGGGGGTCGGATACTGGCAGGGGCAGGCCCTGGTTCAGAAAGAGTCCAGGCGCAAGGTGGCGGAGGCGCTCGCCATGGAATCGTTGCGCGCCGACATCGCCGAGGTTGTTACGGCGGGTGACGGCAGGGCCCGCGTCAGCCTCTTCATGGAAAATTACGGGCGGGAAACCATGACCGTGCTGGGACCGGTGATGGCGTTGCATTACCAGCGCGATCGCAAGTGGGAACCGCTCGCGCTCCAGCCCGACACCGATTTCGAAAGCAGGCTCCACCCGGTCACCGCGACCAAGTCCCGTTTCAGTTTCTCGTTTCCAGTGCCGGCCGCGCCATACGATGAGCTGATTGCCGGCTACACGCACCTGAGGATCACCGCCACTTATGTGGTGGGCGGATCAGCCGGGCCCGCCGGCGACCTGTTTGAGCGGACAGACGATTACTACATCTACCTGAAAGACCCGAACAAAACCGATGCCCAGATCCGCAAATCAAACAACTGGGGACCCAATTCCACGGTTCCCCCATGGATGGCCATGCCGTCCCACTAGGGCAAGGGCCGCTATCACCGGGTTGGCGGTGGCAGGATGGGCGGCGGGGCGGAGGGTACAGGGCCAGGTGGCGGCAGGGGGTTGGTGAAAGTCTGCTGGATCTGGCGCGCCGATTGGTTCAGCGCGTCCGTTGTTTGCTGGAAATTTTGCTGCAGCGATTGCCCCGTCTGATTGACCTGGCTGGCCAATTGATTGCGCTGGGCATCCAGGGAGGCCAACTGCCCCTCGAGTTGCTGCTTGGCCTGACCGGTGCTCGTCTGGATCTGGCTGGTCAGTTGCGCCCGTTGGGCATCCAGGTTGGATAGTTGGGTATTCACCGATTTCTGAATGTCTTGGGACCCAGCCTGGATGGCATTGTTGCCGGCCTGCGCCGTGGCCTGCGCCTGCTGCTTGAACTGGTCCACGGACTGCTGGGTTTGGGGCCCAAAACGGAACAGGTTGCTCGTGGTCGCCGGCGAACCAGAAGGATTGTTTTTGCATCCCGCCAATAGGAGACACAGGGCAGATCCCCCCAGCGCCGTTGCCACGGAAGCGGTGCGGGTGATGCTGGAAAAACGATTGGTCAACATGGACAACCCTCGCGGGTGATTGCCGAAAACCTCACCTAACGGCCGCTGCATGCCCCGACAGGCTGAAGAAATCAAGAGCACTCACGCCTATCCGGCATCAAAAGCGCTCAACAGCTATCACTTGAACCCTACCGCTTCAATGCCCGGTACAATAATGGAGTGATCAAAACCGGGAGGTCCCATGGCAACATGGCTGTCGATTTGGCTGACCTTGGGCTGTTTCCCGCAAAATCCCACCTTTGCGGACGATGTGGCCCCCATCCTCCACAGGCACTGCGTCACCTGCCACCGCCCCGGGGAGGTGGCCCCCTTCCCCTTGATCACTTACGAGGACGCTAAAAAACGAGCCGGTTTCATCAGTCAGATCACAGCCGAGGGAAAAATGCCCCCGTGGAAGGCGAAACCCGGATACAACCGTTTCCACGATGAGCGCGTGCTGACCGCCACGGAAAAGGACACCCTGAAGGCTTGGGCCGCGAGCGGGGCGGAACCGGGGGATTTGACCAAGGCTCCCAGGCTACGGACGATTGAAAACGGTTGGCGCTTGGGCAAGCCGGACCTGGTTTTGGAAATGCCCGCGGATTTCACCATCCCAGCCGGTGGGAACGATCTTTACCGTTGCTTTGTCCTGCCAACGGGAATCACCGAAGACAAAACCGTCTCCGCCATCGAGTTCCGCCCCGGCAACCACCGGGTGGTGCACCATGGCCTGGTGTTCCTCGACAAAAGCGGACAAGCCAGGGCTCTGGATGCCAAGGACCGGGAGCCGGGTTACGGCACCTTTGGCGGGCCTGGCTTCCTTCCCACCGGAGGCTTGGGTGGGTGGGCGCCCGGCAACATTCCCCGCCGGCTTCCCGAAGGATTGGGCCGGTTGTTGCCCAAGGGCGCCGATGTGGTTCTGCAACTGCACTACCATCCCTCCGGAAAAGAGGAAAGAGACAGAAGCCGGGTGGGAATCTATTTCACACCCACTCCGGCCAGGGAGATCGTGGCCATGGTCCCCCTTCTGACCCGCGACATCCAGATCCCCGCGGGCGAGAAGCGCTACCACCGCCATGTCGAGTTCACCACCCCCGAAACGCTTCAAGTGGCCGCGGTGACGCCCCACATGCACCTGCTCGGCAAGGAGATGAAAGTCCGGGCGGTCACACCCCAGGGCAACGAGATCCCGCTCATCTGGGTCAAGGACTGGAATTTCAACTGGCAAGACACCTACCAGTGCCGGGAACTGGTGGAGGTTCCGGCCGGCAGCAAGTTGATGATGGACGCCTGGTACGACAACAGCGCCGACAACCCGCTGAACCCCTCCGTTCCGCCCAAGCCGGCAAAATGGGGCGAGCAGACCCAGGATGAGATGTGCCTGTGCTTCCTTTCCCTCACCACCCGCGACGCGGACAGCCTGCGCAAGGTTCGCACTGCCGCCCTTCGCCAGATGGTCACCCCATCCATGCTGCTTCAGATCCTCAGCGGGCGTTAGCCCCGGCCGCTGGAAAAGCCCGGCGCCCGGGGTTAATCTGATGCCTATGGTCCGGGAAAAAAGCTCCGGGCCGGCCACCAACCGAATCCACAGGGAATCCTCTCCATGCCGCGTATCCTTTCCCTCCTCTGCCTGACTGCCACACTGGCCCTGTCACTGGCCCCCGTACTGCGCGCCGACCAGAAAGACAAGGAAGACACCTCCCGCTCCCACACCGCCATCAAGCCCGCCCCGCGCGACAAGGGCTGGATGCCCCGCCACGACAAGTTCGTCGAGATCGCCAAGCGTGGCGACATCGACCTGCTGTTCCTGGGCGACAGCATCACCGACGCGTGGGGTGGTGAGGGCCACAATCCCAAAGCCCCCGGCAACGAGATTTTCGAGAACGAATTCAAAGCCAAAAAAGCCGCCAATTTCGGCATCGGGGGCGACCGCACCCAGCATGTGCTGTGGCGGCTTCAAAACGGTGAATTCGACACCATCAAGCCCAAGGCGCTCATGCTGATGATCGGCACCAACAACAGCAACGGCAAAGACAACACCGCCGAGGAGATCGCCGAGGGCATCAAGGCCATCGTCCGCGAGATCCACAAGCGCTCCCCGAAGACAAGGGTTCTCCTGCTGGCCGTCTTTCCCCGCGCCACAGGCAAGGATCAGGCGGCCAAGGACGCCCAGACCGCGAAGATCAATGCCGTCAACGAACAGATCGCCAAGCTGGACGACGGTGGCAAGACTGTGAAATTCATCGACATCGGGAAAAAATTCCTCGCGGCCGACGGCTCCATCCCCAAGGAGATCATGCCGGACCAACTCCACCTCAGCCCCAAGGGCTACCGCATCTGGGCCGACGCGGTCACCCCCGCCCTGGATGAGTTGCTGAAGTAAGTCCGGGCCCTGGACACCGCGCACCGGCGGCGAAGCCTTGTCAGCAAAGAACCGGCGCCGCGGCGGGGAACGCTTCCGGATTCCAATCGATCCCCTAGGATGACTTTGTCATCCAGGGGATCGCCCGGGGGAAGGAAGCCGACCATGAAAGCTCTCGTCAAAAGCAAGGCGGAAAAAGGCCTTTGGCTCGAGGATGTTCCCGTCCCCCGGATCGGCATCAACGATGTGCTGATCGAGGTGCTGCGCACCGGCATCTGCGGCACCGACCTCCACATCTATGACTGGGACGAATGGGCGCGCAAAACCATCCCGGTGCCGATGGTGGTCGGCCATGAGTTCGTCGGCCGCATTGTGGAATGCGGCGCCAACGCCACCGGTTTCAAGGTGGGCGAGATCGTCAGCGGCGAGGGCCATGTCGTCTGTGGCCGATGCAGAAACTGCCTTGCCGGCCGCAGGCACCTGTGCAAGGACACCTCGGGCGTGGGTGTCAACCGGCCGGGCGCCTTCGCCGAGTACATCGCCCTGCCGGTCACCAATGTCTGGCACCACGACTCGAAGATCGACCGCGATGTTCAGGCCATCTTCGATCCCCTGGGCAACGCCGTGCACACGGCGCTTCAGTTTCCCGTGCTGGGTGAGGATGTTCTGATCACCGGGGCCGGCCCCATTGGCGCCATGGCCGCCGCGGTCTGCCGGCACGCCGGCGCCCGCAATGTGGTGATCACCGATGTGAACCCCTACCGTCTGGCCCTGGCCAAAAAACTGGGAGCAACCCTCACGGTGGATGTCCGCGAGCGCACCCTGCCCGATGTCCAGAAGGAGCTGGGCATGCGGGAGGGCTTCGATGTGGGCCTGGAGATGTCCGGCAACCCCGCGGCGTTCCGCGACATGCTGGCCAACATGTGCCACGGCGGCAAGATCGCCATGCTGGGAATCCCCTCGGGCGGCGAGATGTCCATCAACTGGAACACCGTGATCTTCAACATGCTCACCATCCGCGGCATCTACGGCCGCGAGATGTACGAGACCTGGTACCAGATGAGCGTGCTGGTCGGCTCGGGCATGAATATCGGCGATGTCATCACCCACCGGTTCCCCTTCGCCGACTTCGAGAAGGGCTTCGAGGCGATGCACTCGGGCCGGTCGGGCAAGGTGATCCTGACCTGGAAGGAGGGCTGAAAGATGGCCGGCGGCAAACCCAGCGACCGTTTCACCGAGCACCTGAGCGCGCAACTCGACGCCATCCGCTCCGGCGGCCTGTTCAAGGGCGAGCGGATCCTCACCTCCCCCCAGCAACCCGAGGCCACGGTGCGCGGCGGCAAGGGCGTGCTCAACCTCTGTGCCAACAATTACCTGGGGCTGGCCAACCACCCCCGCATCCGGCGGGCCGCCAAGGATGCCATCGACCGCTGGGGCTACGGCATGGCCAGCGTGCGATTCATCTGCGGCACCGTGGAGATCCACAAGGAACTGGAGAAGGCGCTCGCCAGCTTCCTGGGCAAGGCCGACACCATCCTTTACTCCTCCTGCTGGGACGCCAACGGCGGGCTGTTTGAAACGGTCCTCGGCCCCGAGGACGCCGTCATCTCCGACGAGCTGAACCACGCCTCCATCATCGACGGCATCCGCCTCTGCAAGGCCCGCCGCCTGCGCTACAAGAACAACGACATGGCCGACCTGGAGGCCCGGCTGAAAGAGGCGGCGGACTGCCGTTTCCGCCTGATCGCCACCGACGGCGTCTTTTCCATGGACGGCACCATCGCCAACCTGCCGGCGATCTGCGAGCTCGCCGACCGCCACGACGCCATGATCATGGTGGACGACTCCCACGCCACGGGCTTCGTCGGCCCGACCGGCCGGGGCACCCACGAGTTCCACGGCTGCATCGAGCGGATAGACATCCTCACCGGCACGCTGGGCAAGGCCCTGGGCGGCGGCTCGGGCGGTTATACCTGCGGCTCGGAGGAACTGGTGCAGATGCTGCGCCAGCGGTCGCGGCCCTACCTCTTCAGCAACTCCCTGCCGCCCCCTATTGTGGCGGCGTCGCTCGAGTCGCTGAAGCTGCTCACCGAATCGACGGAGCTGCGCGACCGACTGGAGGCCAACACCGCCTGGTTCCGCCGGGAGATGGACGCGGCTGGTTTCAACATCATCCCCGGCGTCCATCCGATCACGCCGGTGATGCTCGGAGACGCGGTGCTGGCGGCCAACATGGCGGAAAAGTTGCTGGCCAAGGGCCTGTATGTGATCGGCTTCTCCTACCCGGTGGTGCCGATGGGCAAGGCCCGCATCCGCACCCAGGTCTGCGCGGCCCACACGCCCCAGGAACTTGCTTTCGCCGTGAACGCCTTCCGGGAGGCCAAGGCCGAACTGGGCGTCTGAGACACGTGCCCATAAAAAGCGGTCTGGGCCGGCGGAAACATCCGCCGGCCCAGACCGTGTTTGATTTCCGGTTTCCCCGGATTCAGTCTCAGTCGCAACCCTTGGTGCAACCGTGGCTGGCCACCGGGAAGCTGTGGATCTTGTGGGCCTTGATCCGCCCGGCCAGACGGCCGAGCTTGCCGCAACCCAGGTCGCATCCGTCAAACAGGCCGCAGCAGGAGCCGCACTCTTCCACGGGAACCTCCTGCTCGGTGCAGCGGGTCACATAGCGGGTGCGGGTCTCGTAGTTCTCCACGGGCACCTTGCGGCACACCTGGCGAGTCTCGGTGGTCCACTCGGTCTTGCAGACGGGCACCGTGTAGGTCTCCATGCGGCAAGACTTCTTGCAGACGCGCACGGGCTTCTGCTCCACCTCGGTGCGGTACACCTTCTTGTTCACGCACACCGTGATGGTTTCGGGCACGCATTCGGTGACGCGCTGCATCTTGGTGCAGGGGGTCTCGACCACCTGGGGGCAGGACTTCCAGACCCGCTTGGTGCGGGTGGGGACGGGCTTCTCGCAGACGGGCTCGCAACCCTTCACGCCGCCCTTCATCGAGCCACCCTTCACGGAACCGCCCTTGATGTCATAGGCGCCGTCCCAGCAGGAGTCGATCATGTGCTGGTAGATCATGGAGTCGCAGCCACCCTTGCGGCAGGGATGCTTGGCGTTGAAGTGCTCCTTGATCTGGTGGCACAGGGTGGGAACCTCCACGCATTCCCAGTGGCCGTTGTCCACAACGGTGCGCTTGATGGTGGTCACCGGCTGGCAGGTGGTCACCTTGCGGTACACCGTGCGGGTCTCCTCGGTGGGGACGCAGTCCACCACCGTGCGGCGGCATTCCCGCATCTCCGTCACCCACTCGGTGTCGATCACCGGCCGGGTGCGAGTCTCCTCGACCATCACCTTGTGCGGGACACGCACGGTCTGGTCGACCATCTCGGATTGCCAGGTGGTCACCTTAACCTGGTAGGTCTCGGGGACGCACTCCTTCACGATCACCTTCCTGGTGCGGGGAGCCTGTGGTGCTTGGGGGGCCTGTGAGGCTTGCGGGCGAACCGGAGCCTGTGAGGCCTGGGGCTTGGCAGGGGCCTGGGCGGCGCCTTGCGCGGCGCTCTGCTGGGCGCCCTGTTGGGCGGATGCGAATCCGGCCAAGGAAATCCCGGCCACCAAGGCCAGGGAACACTTCCAGATCATGGATGCAGTCTCCGGGGATGCTTGCGGACTCTTTCCCGGACGGTTCCACCCCCGCCACGGAATCGGTCAACGCCAAGCAAATATTCCCCGGAAACAGGAATGGGAAGGCCAGATAACTGAAAACTTATAGGTAATATGGATAATTTTGGTTGGATAGTTAATTAAACGATTATTTTTTCGGTTTTACCGTTTGGAAGGGCGTCAGCTCCTCCGGTTCTTCCTTCCGCTTCTCAGCTTGCGGAGTTTTCAGGATGAGTCTCTTCCCCTCCAGCTTGTCCCGTTCGAGTTCCATGCGCGCCCGGATCAGGCGGTTCTGGTGGTCCAGACCGTCCAGCACCATCCGGATCATGCGATCCCGGGCAGGATCATTCAGGTCCAACCTGCCGGCCGGTAGCACGGTCGGTTGCGGTGCGCCGGCTGGGATCTTCTGGTCCGGCTTTATCTGCCGGGCCGGGGGTTGCTGGCGACCCCGCAATCGCTCGGTGTGCTGCCAGGCGAGTTGGCGGAAGGCGGCGTCATCCAGCGCCGACTGGTCCTCGATGCACTGGAGCCACGGGTCGCCGTTCCGTCGCCGGGCGTCCCGGGCCGGTACCATGCCACTATTTTTCCAAAAGTTACTATAATAATCGCCTAAATAATAATTACCTGTCCGGTCCCGCCAGGAGCATTCGATCCAGGCGTTGGCGTTCCAGACGCCGGCGGGCTGGACGGCTTCGGTCGCCGGGTCGGCGACCGGGTTCCGTCGCGGGGCGGCACCGGATGCCACCGGCCTGAGGGGCGCGTAGGCGATGCCCCTCGCGCCCAGCCGGTGGTCGATGTAGCCATCCGAGGGGATGTAACCCGCGGGGGTCCATGTCTGGCGCTGCTCCTGCCAGACCTGGGATTCAGCAAACCGTTCCAGGCGGCCTGGCCGCCAGCTATACCGGTTGCCGCTCCAGTCCCAGCCTGCCGGGCTGAAGATAAGTCCCTTGGACCGGCCGTCGCGGGGATCCAGCCGCGGCGGTGTTCCGCCGTTCATGGAACCCTGTTGTGGTGGTGCCGGGGTGTATTCCAGGGAAAAGGTGTCGCCGTCACCCCGCGACCACACCCCGCCCACGCGGCGCCACTGGTTGGCACGAACCTGGGTCCAATAGCCCGGCAACCATCCAAATCCAATCGGTGGCTCACGCCAGCATCCACTGACCCAGATCCAGTTGTTTTCCTCGGGATCCCGTTCCCAGTACCCGGGTATCCAGATTTGCGTGGGTGTGGTTCCAAGACCGGGAGGTATTTCCAGCAACGCGGCCGGCGGCGGCTCGGTCACCCAATGGTTCCCGGAAAAATTCTGGGCTGCCCCGGCCGCGGCATACGCCTCGTGCACCGGTCCGCGCCCCAGCGTTTCAACCTCCAGAAAATTCAGTTTGGGTCCGCCCTCCCCGTCCTGCGACGGGATGGCAATCAGCCCGGGCACCGTGGGCACCTGGCCGGGGGACAGCAACAATCCCAAAAATAACCCCAGCATGCCGCTCTCCAGCGTTCGGGCTCCAGGCCGGGAACCAACGCTGGCAGATACTCCCAAACCAAACTGGGAATCAAGTTGAAATGCCAAGGAGCGGATGGCTCGAGCAAATGGAGAAGATAACCAAACCCGGCCTAAGGGATCCGGAAAGGTTAATCGGCAAATAAGTCGTATTTAAAGCTCCACGGGCGATGGTTCCTCACCCCGCTCCAGCATCTCCTCGGCATGCAGCAGCAGGTCCGAGAGTATCTCCAGTTCAGCCTCGTCAAGTTCCTTCGCTGTCACGATGAACCGCCTGATACAAGTGGAAACGGGCGCTTTGCCAGCGCCGCTTCACGGTGCGAACCGAAACACCCAGCAATTCGGCCACCTCGGATTGGCCAAGCCCCTCGTAGTAGATCAGGTTGACCACTTCGCGCTCCTCATCGGGGAGCATTTCCACCTGGGCGTGGAATTCGGTCCAGTCGGCCAGGTCCTCGGGCTCATCGGCCCGGTCCCGCAATTTTCCTCCCCGGTCCTCTGGGGCGACTCCGTCAGAGTGGTGGCGCGCCCCAGCGCAGGCGGGCCCGAAATGGTGTTTGGCCAGATCCAGCAATTCCCAGCGCACTTGCTGGGCGGCCAGATTGAAAAAATGGCGGACCGAACCCACCCGCATCGCCCCCAATGCCCGGTGCAGCCGGAGCATGGCGTTCTGGTACACATCGTCCGTTTCCTCCCACCTGCGCAGGGAGGGATAGCTGTGGAACATCTTGCGGGTGAGGCGGCGCAACCGCTCGCACGCGTGGTGCAACATTTCTTCCCGGGCAGACGCGTCGCCGCACCGCAACCGTTCGATCAAAAGGCTCAGTTGGAATTCGGTTCCAACCTGGATGGCGTTTGACATGGGGTGAGGGAGGGAAGACCCATGGGGGGATTATCAAATCATTCGGCAGGGTAATTGTACCCGATCTTTTCCCTTCAAGCAGCCGAAATAGCCCTGCGGACGCCACTAGACCGGGGTTCCGCCAAGGCGGAAATTTATTTGGCACCCAGTTCGCGCCGCCAGCGGGTGATCAGTTCCAGGGCCTCGGGCGCGCTCACCCGGGCCAGATCCAGGGCGCGGATCTCCTCCAGCACCGGATCCTGCGAGTTGGCGAAAAGGCTCGACTGGATGAGCCTTGGGTTCTTGATCACCGTTTGCGGCGGTTCCTGGGATGATGCCTCACCAACCCCATCCGCCCGGTTTCCAGCCCGGTAGTTTCTTTCCAGTTCCTCCAGCAGCGCCCGGGCCCGCCCGACCACCGCCGCCGGCACCCCGGCGCGGGCGGCCACATGGATGCCGTAACTCTTGTCGGTGCTTCCGGGCCGCATGCGGTACAGGAACAACACATCCTTCGCCGTCTCGCGCACCTCCACACGCAGGGCGCGGGCGCGGGGCATCCGCTCGGCCAATTGCGCCAGCTCGTGGTAATGGGTGGCGCACAAGGTCCGGCAGCCGGCTCGCTCGTGCAGGTCCTCGCAGATGGCCCAAGCCAGGCTAACCCCGTCGTAGGTGCTGGTGCCGCGGCCGATCTCATCCAGCAACACGAGAGACCGCGCCGTGGCCCCGTTCAGGATCGCCGCCGTTTCGATCATTTCGGCCATGAAGGTGCTGCGGGCGCGGTTGAGGTCGTCCCCTGCCCCGATACGCGTGAAAACCCGGTCCACCAGCACCAGCCGGCACGATTTCGCCGGGACAAAACAACCCGCCTGGGCCAGCACCACCATCAGCCCGGCCTGCCGCAGGTAGACACTCTTGCCGCCCATGTTCGGCCCGGTGATGAGCAACAGCATCCCGTCATCGGGCCCGAGGGCCAGATCGTTGGGCACCAGGGTCCCGCCCGGCAACAAACCCTCCAGCACCGGGTGGCGCCCCTCCGTCACCTGCAGGATGGGCGCGCCGTCATCCGGCAAAAGCTCCGGCCTCACACACCCTCGCTCCCTGGAAAACTCGGCGAACCCGGCCAGGGCGTCGAGTTCCGCCAGGGCACCCGCCGTGTTCCGCAGGCTGGCCGCATGGTCCAGCGCCATCTGCCGCATCTGGCCGAACAGCTCAACCTCGCGCGCCTTGATCCGCTCCTCCGCGCCCAGAACCTTCTCCTCGTGGTCCTTCAGCTCGGGGGTGATGTAACGCTCGGCGTTTTTCAGGGTCTGCCGGCGCGTGTAGTCGGGCGGAACCTTGGAGGTTTGCGCGTGGGTGATCTCGATGTAGTAACCAAAGACCGAGTTGTAACCCACCTTAAGGCTGGAAATGCCGGTGCGGGTGATTTCCGCCGCCTGGTACCTTGCCAGCCATTCCTTGCCACCTTCCCGGGCGGAGCGCAGCTCATCGATCTCCTGGTCGAAACCGGGCCGTATCACCAGGCCCTCACCCGTCTGCGCCGGTGGGTCATCGGCCAGCCCCCGGTTCAGCAGGTCCGCCAATTCCGGGCAGGTGTCGATCCTGGCGGCCTGCGGAGCCAGGGGCTCTGCAAGACTTTCCGTCGCCAAAAGCGACAGCACCTCCGGCGCCAAGGCCAGGGCCCTGCGCACCGCGGCCAAATCCCTCGGGCCGGCCCGCAGGGAACCGGCGCGCGCCGCCACCCGCTCCAGGTCCCCAATCTCTTTCAGGCGCGCCCTCAGGCTTTCGCGCAGTGTGTCATCGCCAAGCAGTGCCTCCACCGCGTCATGCCGGGCGGCCACCGCGGCTCGGCCGGCCAATGGGGCCAACAGCCAGTCCCGCGTGAGTCGCGACCCCATGGCGGTGCGCGTGCGGTCGATGGCCTCCCAAAGCGAGCCCTCCCTGCCCTCGCGTGTGCCGGCCCGCACCAACTCCAGGCCCCGGGCAACCGCCTCGTCCAACCGCACAAGTTCACCGGTCTCGTAGGGCCTCAACTCCAGGTGTGCTTGCCCGGCGGGCAGGGTCTCCTTCAGGTAGGCCACCAGCCCGCCGGCCGCGGTAACCCCCGGCGAATCCTCCTCCACGCCGAACCCGGCGACCGTGGAAACACCGAAACGCTCCCGCAGGGTCTGCCTGGCCCCCTCCCGCTCGAACTGCCAGTCGGGCCGCCGCGTCAGGCGATCCTCCCGCACACCCAGGGCCAAAGACTCCGCCCTTCCCGCGGTGTTGTCGGGCACCAGCACTTCGGCAGGGTCCAGCAGGCCAATCAGGTCCAGCCCCCCGGCGCGGTCCATCTCCGCAAGCCGGATGGTCCCCTGGGCCACCTCCACCCAGGCCAGCCCCAGTTTTCCGCCCGGGGCCGGAGCGACTGCCAGCAGCCGGTTGCTGGCGCGCGGTTCCAGCAAGTCATCCTCGGTGAGCGTGCCGGGGGTCACCACCCGCGTGACCTCGCGCCGCACCAGGCCCTTCGCCTGGGAGGCGTCCTCCACCTGCTCGCACACCGCCACCCGCAGGCCGGCCTGCAGCAACCGGCGCAGGTACGCGTCTAGCTGCATGTGCGGGAACCCGGCCATGGGCATGGTCCCGTCGCGGCTGGTCAGGGTGAGTTGAAGCAGGCCCGCCGCCCGGACGGCGTCGTCCTCGAAAAGCTCGTAGAAGTCACCCATGCGGAACAGCAGGAGCATGCCCGGGTGGCTGTCTTTCGCCTCCCGGTACTGCCGCATCATCGGCGTGGTCATGGGAATGGTGCCGCGTGTTGACGCGCTCAGGTTGCCTTCTGGAAAAACCGGCGCATCAAGACAGCGTTGCCGGGTGCGAAATATTCCACATCATGCATGTAGTGGCGGATGAGCATCACGCCTCGCCCGCAGGGCCTTTCCAGATTCTCGATGTCGGTGGGGTCGGGCAGGTCGTCCGGGTCGAATCCCGGCCCCTCGTCGGTTATGTGGAACTCGGCGTGGTCCTTGAACACATGAAACTGGACGGTGACAGACTTGGCGGGGTCCAACTGGTTGCCGTGCTTGATGGCGTTGACCAGCGCCTCCTCCAGGGCGAGGCGCACGCAGAACCGGTCGCGATCGGTGGCGTTGGTGGAGGACAAGAGGGCCTCGATCCTGTCCTGCAGTTCCCGGGCATGGTCCGGGTTGCTGGGCAGCTTCACCACGTCTTTGCCCACCGACTCGGAGTGGGGAGCCTTTTCGCTCATGGTCACCGCGTGTTGTGGGGCAAGGGTTGCCCGCGGGCCTGGGAACCGAACTCACTGCATTCTATGGCGCCTTCCCGCGCGGGATGGAACCCCGCCCGGGAAAAAGCACTGCCCGGGCGGCAAATGCCTTCGGGGCCGCTCAGGAAACCGACTGGATGGCGGTCTGCTCGTCGTCGACGATCTTGATGATCTTGTCGAGCTTGGTGATCACGAACACATCCTTGATGTCCGGCTTGATCTTGCACAAGGCCAGCTTGCCGCCGGCCTTCTTCACCCGGTTGTTCAGGGCGATGATCTTGCCCAGCGCGGCGCTGGAAAGGTACTCCACATTGCTGAAATTCAGCACCAGCTTCTTGCGCCCCTCGCCGTCCACCAGTTCGAAAAGCTGGTCGCCGATGGTCTGGATGCTCTGCTCCTCGAGGATCTTCTTGTCCACGAAGTTGACAACGGTCACGTCGCCGGCATCTTCCACTTCCAGACGACGCTTGCGCGGTTGGCCAGACATGCGATTCTCCCCATCGGTGCCCCGTTGGGGCCAGGACCACTTCACAAATTGACAGGCGCCGAAAAAACCGGCAGATTCCCCAGAATCCTACCCTGATGCTAAGTACACGGTGTGCCGTGTCAAGCGAAAACTATGGTAGGGCCCGCCACGGTCACTTTTCCCTTTCAACCGAACCCCGATCCTCCAGCGCGGCCAGCTTGGCATCCTGCCGGGCCGCCATCTCCATCTCGAAGCCCAGCGTGGTCACAGCCAAAGGCATGTCAGGAGTCCCGGCCAGGCAGGGAAGCTCGGTCCACTGCTCGTCGTCCACCCCGTGCTGGCGCACATACCACCTACCCTGTGAGTCATGGTCTATAGGGAACAGGTAGCAAGCTACCGGCTTATATTTAGCCGTATCACCTTCATTCGCCCCGAACGCATGCAACACACAACCTTTGTTGAAGAAGACACACCAATCTGCTTCCACACGGATGGCTGGTTTTCCGTCATGGATTTCCCCCTGGTCAATGAAGCCCTCTCGCTCCACCAGCTCCCGGGCTCCCGGCCGCATTTTGGTCAGAACCTGGGGAAGGATGGTGCGGATCAGCGCCAGTTTGTCATCGTCCACGGGTGGGGTGCTGTTGCTGCAGCAATTCCCCTCGCACCCCCGGCCGTAGGTGCATTCAAATCGGGCCGAATCCGCGTTGGCCAGAACCAGGGGTAATACGGTTTTTCCAGCCGCCAAAGGGGGCCGCGGAATGCTCATGGGCGCGATCCTGATACAGTGATCTCGGGCTGACCGCGCGGCATGATGGCCGCATGGACAATCCCGAAGTGGGCCCTTTTGGCTTAGGGAAGCGGCGCTCCGCGAACAACCCATGGAAGCCCGATTCCCACACATTTCCCCATCCTCATCCGAGGCCGCCGACAGCCCCGAGGATCCCACCCGCCTTCTCGCCTGGGTCGAGGGCCATGCCGGGGCGCTTTGCGCCGGGTGCGAAATGCCGCTGTGCGGTCACGCCCTCCTGCACAGCCGGGCGGGGGCCGGCGCTGTGCCGCCCCGCTGCTGCCCTTGCCTGGCCAAGGTGCTGCGGCTCGATCCGGGCACCCTGGCTGAAAACCTCTCCGCCTATGTTCGCCGTCGCGATTGTTACCGCCTTGCTTGGGAAAAAATCCAACAACAAGAGCCGGATTGCCCCCTCGCCCTTCCTGTTAAACCCACCCCCGGCGACCATTCTCACCAATCAACCGGTGCCCCCGCCCACCATTCGGAATGGGATGCCGGGGATCTTGGTTGCGGCGATCTTCTGCTTCCGCTGCGCGGCCGGATGAGGGCCCTCACGCCCGGCCAGGTGTTGCGCCTGATTGCCCGGGACCCCAGCGCCCCCGAAGATCTTCCCGCTTGGTGCGGAGTCACCGGTCACCGTTTGCTCCACGCCAACCATCCGACATACTGGATTTGTCGCCGCGACGATTGACCCGCCTGCCTCCCGGCACCCGATCCCATGGAGAGCCCCATGTCCGCCACCGCCAACCGCTTCGTGGTCACCCTGACCTCCAGCCACGACAATCCCGACAAGGCCACCGTCGCCTTTGTGGTGGCCAACGCCGCGCTGGGCAGCGATCGCGAAACACTGGTTTTCCTCAGCGTGGAGGGCGTCCGTCTTTCCGTTCAGGGTGAGGCGGGCAAAATCCACGAGGCCGGCTTCGCCCCGCTGGCGGAACTCATCCATCAATTCACCTCCAACGGTGGCAAGATCCTCGTCTGCTCGCCCTGCTTCAAGAAACGGGCCCTGGACGACTCCCAGCTCATCCCCGGGGCAGTGATCGCCGGCGGGGCCAAACTGGTAGAGTTCATGGCCGGTGGCGTTTCCAGCGTGAGTTTCTGACACCTTCCGGAATTCAGGTCCCTGTTAAGGAGTCGGCGCCATGGCGTCGGATCTTCCCTGGCAAGCAACCCACTCCCATTCCGCCCAAGTTCGTTTCGACGGCGGTGATCTGGATTGCGGCAACGGCCTGCTGCTGCTCATCCGCCAGCACCTGGGCCCGTTGGACCCTGGCGCCCTCCTGGAGCTGGTATCCCGCGAGAAATCGGTCGAGGAAGACCTGCCCAGTTGGTCGAGGCTCACCGGCAACACCCTGGTTTCCTGCGTCCGTGTGGAGCAGGGGGTCAGCTATCTCCTCAGCAAGGGCCCGTTCGACTCCTCCGCGGCAACCCGACCCGCAACCGCCACCGTCGCCGTCAACCTGGGTGAGGTCAAACCCGGGCCGCGGCTTGGGGTACCCGGCCCCATAGCCCCCATCCCCCCCTTGCCCCCTTTGGCCGTGACCGGCATCGGCAGCTGGCCCCGACCCGGATGGTTGCTCTACCTCCAGTCCTGCAAACTGGACGGCAGGGCGGGCGGCGAGCATTTCGACGAGGCCGTGACCGATGCCACCCGCCTGGCCGTCCAATGCCAGGAGGTTGCCGGCGTCGACCTCATCACCGATGGCGAGCAGGCCCGCGAAAATTACGCGGCTTTCGTCGGTGCCCGGCTGGGTTCCTGTCGCCTTGTCCCCGTGACGGACCTGGTGCCATTGGTGGAAGACCCCGCCAAGTTCAAGCGTGAACTCGATGCGCTGGATGTGCCTCCCGGCACCCGCCATCCGGTCGCGTTGGCGCCCCTGGTGCGGGACCGGGTCCTGGCGGTGGAGGAACTCCGGCGGGCCAAGGCCTGCAGCAAGCTGCCGGTCAAGGTGGCCCTGCCCGGCCCCTACCTGCTCAGCCGCACGCTTTTCCTCGATTGTTTGGCCGAAAAGCATCACCCCAGTCGCGAGGCGTTGGCCGAGGAGGTGGTGCAGGTCCTGCGGGATGAGATTTCGCACCTCCTGGCCGAGGGGGCCGCGCTGGTCCAGTTGGACGAACCGGTGCTCACCGAGGTGGTCTTTGGCCAGGCGAGGGGGGGCCGCAGTTTCATGTGCGGCGCCCTGGCGGAACGCAAGGATCCCGAATCCGAATTGGCCCTGGCCCTGCACCTGTGGAAAAAAACCACCGAAGGGCTGCCCCGCGCCCGGCTGGGGCTGCATGTGTGCCGTGGCAATTGGAGCAAGGACGAGACCGTGGCCCTGGCCGGCGACTATCGCCCCCTGTTGCCTACCTTGTCGCAAGCCCCTGTCGGCACACTGTTTCTGGAATTGGCCACCCCTCGGGCCGGCGAGATGGAGGTCCTGCGCGACCTTCCCCCCAACCTCCGTCTTGGCCTTGGCCTGGTGAACCCCAAACTGGACAAGCTCGAGCGCGAGGATCTGGTCACCAAACGGGTGGAACAGGCCATGGCCTGGTTCGGCCCCGACCGCCTGTTGCTGACACCCGACTGCGGATTTGCTACATTTTCCTCTAGCCCCTTGGCCAGCCAGAAGATGGCCCAAGCCAAGTTGGCCCTTCTGGCGAAAATCGCCAGAAAGATCCGCGGCAACTGATTTTCCCGCTCCAGGAACTGATTCTCGTGGCCTCACCACTGCCAGCCTGGACCATGGAACCACGGGTCGACCGACCCGGGTTCACCTGAGTGCGCGCCCACTGAACGGCGTGTCCGATTCGTTGCCCGCGTGAAAACAGACCTTTGACCTGCCCACTTCAGGGCCCTCCCGCAAGGTCTTCCTCCCCACGCGATCCAACCGCCCGATCTCCCCGACAGCCGCCCCTCACGGGCCGCTGCTCGCCACCTTCCAACAGATAATCCCACGAGGTATTTCCATGATCCGTTCCATTCCCTCGCCGCAGCGTCGCGGTTTCACGCTCATCGAGTTGCTGGTGGTTATCGCCATCATCGCCGTGCTGGTGGGCCTGCTGGTCCCCGCCGTCCAGAAGGTCCGCACCGCCGCCAACTCGGCCCAGTCCAAGAACAACCTCAAACAAATCGGTCTGGCGGTCGCCAACGCCGATACCACCATGGGGAAAATGCCCGTGATGTTCGGCCAGTACGGCTCCTCCGAGGCGGGTTCCTTCTGGTACAACCTGCTGCCCTACATCGAACAGGACACGCTGTTCAAGCAGGGTGTGAACGCCTCCCGCTCCGCCAAGATCAAGATCCTCCAGGCGCCCAACGACCCCACCTACGGCACAGGCACCTTCGAGCTGCTGCCAGCCATGGAGATGTGGTACGGCAGCAACTCCGCCACGCTGCCCACCGCCAACCCCATTCCCGCCTGGGCCACCGGAAGCACCACCTGGGGCATGAGCAGCTACGCCGCCAACTGGCTGGTCTTCGGCGATCAGGCGACCGCCCTCAACACCACCATGACCGACGGCACCTCCAACACGCTGATCGTGGCCGAGCACTACGCCTTCTGCAAGCGTCCCTCCGGCCTGCCCCGCTCCGGCGCCATGCTCTGGGGCTACGGTGTCCAACCCGGCCTGCCCACCGACCCGGTGCCCCTGAAGGGCAAGCAGTGGATCTGGGGCGCCTTGGATTCCGGCGTGCCCTGGTCCACCCTCCAGTCCCACCTCATCAACGCCCCCTACTGGGCCCGCTCCATCTGGGTGAACAACCCCAACCCGGTCGCCGCCAGCACCGCATACCCTTATCCGCCATCCAACAAGCCCTGGCGCTGCCGCTGCCACCGCAAACCGGAGTTTGGGCCCCCGGTGGACAATGCCCATCCCTTCAAGGAGCAGGGTTACGGCAACTCCATCAACATCGCCATGGGTGACGGCAGCGTCCGCTCGCTTTCCAGCGGCATCACCGACGAGATCTGGTACTACTACGCCAGCCCCGACGAGGGGGACATCAACCCCGACACCAACTGACCCGAAAGGAGCAAAGTCTCATGGAACGGTTCATGCGACGATTCCTCACTTGCCTGGCCATGTTGGTCCTCGCCGGTTGCGGTACCGCGCCCTTTCTCCAACCGGGGGATGAGGTGCGGGGCGAAATGACAGGCGAGCAGGCTGAAAACGGGTCGCTGTTTGTCAGTCTCACCCTCGACCGCCTCCGGGCCGAATCCCGCAAGCCGATCCCCTTCGGCTGCGCCATGGGAAAAGCCTGGCCCGAAGGCCTTGCCGTGTTCCTCGACCCCGCCGGCAATCCACTGGGCGACAAGAGAACCATCCAGTTCGAGGACGGTTGTTGAAGCGATGCCGCCAGCCCCTATGTCGCCTCGGTCGAGGTGACGGACATCCCCGAGGGGGCGACCAGGGTGCGGATCGGAGCCACGCCGAAGGAGTTCATTCCCGGCGTCCGTTTCACCGAGATAGTGGCTGAATTGGACCTGAAACCGGCCCGTTGAAATCAGGCCCAGCCAACAGAAAGGCCCCGTCCATCGGACGGGGCCTTTCGCTTTTTTTCGCGCGGTCCGCCTTCCTCAGGCGGCTTGCCGCCGCTCCCGGGCCTCCTGGAACACATCCAGCATCTGCCGGTAATGGTGCTCGAAAGTCCACTGTCCCGCCGTTTTTCGCCCCGCCTGGCCGCAAGCCTGGCGCTTTGCCGGGTCGAAAAAGTAGCTGATGGCTGCGGCCAATTCATGGTGCCGGTGCGGGTCATCGACCAGGAACCCCTCGCGGGGCGGGCTCATCAGCTCGCTGGCGCCGTTGTAGCGCGTGGTGATGACCGGCAACCCGCAGCTCATCGCCTCGGGCACCACATGCGAGCAGGGGTCGTAGAAGGTCGGATGCACGAAGAGGTCGGCGGCGAAATAACCGTCCCGCATGTCCGGGCAATACCCGGCGAAGACCACCCGGTCTTCCACGCCAAGCTTGCGGGCAACGCCCCGCACCTCCCGGGTGTCCGCGCTTCCCACCGCCAGCAGCCGGAACGGTTGCTCCCTGGGCAGCAGAGCCACCGCGTGCAACAGCGGGATCAACCCCTTCAGGCGATAGTTCATGCCGCAGAACAGCGCCACCACCTCCTCGGGCCGAATGCCATGTTTCTCGCGCATCTGGTGCCGCCGCAACGGCCGGTCCTGCTCGCTGAAGCGGTCGGGATTGGTGGCGATGCGCACCACCCGCAGGTCCTCGCCCGGTATGCCGTAGTATTTCTGGAAGTGCCCCCGCACCATCTCGCTGATCGCGATCACCAGCGAACCCCGTTTCCCCAGATACTGTTTCCGCTCGATGGCCAGGAAACTCTGGTGCGCGAGGTCGAACTTCTTGACCAGCCGCATGAGGTCCCGCCGCCGCTCGGTCGGTTCCTTCAGAATGTTCTGCTCGGCGCTGGCGGCATAAAGGCCACCCTGGGGGTACAAGATATCCAGCCCCCAGGTCTTGTCGAAGCCGATCGTGGCGTCGTGGTCCTTCCCCTCCAGCGCCCGCAAAACAGCCGAGCCGAATCGCCAGGGCCGCAGGGACCGGGGCCAGTTCGAGACCGCCACGCGGTGGAAACGCATGCCCTTGGGCAGCTTCGATTCATCCCAGCGGGAAGCGTACAGGTGCAGGGTGTGCCCGTCCTGCGCCAGGCGGCGGGCCAGGGACGCGATATACATCTCGCATCCCCCCCGCTCGGGAAGGACGCTCTCGTAGCAGAAGGCTATGTCCATGCCCCTGTTCCCCATCCTTGCATCCGTTCCGCTCCCGGGCGGTGGTCCCTTGTATCCGTGTCTTATCGGCGTCCCGGCCGGTTTTTCTTCAGTCAGGCCCTAGGCCGCCTTGTCCACCGGCCTCTGCCGGGGCGCCGGATGGGCCGTCTGGCCCTTCCTCAGCTTCAGCTTGCGATTGTGCTCGGCATACCGGCGGTATTTCGCCCGCACCAGCGCGCCGATCAGGCGCAGCGTCCGGGTGTCCTCACCCAGCCGGCGGTAGGCGCGCCACAATTCCAGCCGGTCGCGCACGGTCACCCCCTCCACCTCCGAGGAGTACAGCAACTGCGCCAGATCCTTCACCTGCCACCACCAGTGCGTGAACCGGTGCCGCCCCAGCCGGTGCAGGTCGATCATCACCACCCGGCCATGCCAGTCGGCGGGCGGATGGCGCAGGTCCTCCTCCCGCACATAAAAGTGGCACAGGTACAGATCCTTGTGGAAACAGCGGCGGTCGTGCAGCAGCCGCGACAGCCTGGCCATCTCCCAGGCCAGGCCGCGTTTCAGCTTCCGGAAGATGTCGGGTGGCAACCCGCGCGAAGCCAGGGGAATTGCCTCATGCAGCGGCAGCATGCCGGTCAGTTCCTCGGTGACCAGCACGCTCGAGAGTTTGGTCCCCGGCCCAAGGTATTCCGCGGCGGCGACCACCTCGGGCACCGGCACACCCTGCCGCTGCGCCCATTCCAGGTGCTGCCATTCCTGCAGCGCCGGCGACCATTTGCCGCCCGGGGCCAGCCAGGCGAACAGCCCGTGCAACCAGGGCAGCTTGTGGTGACGCTTGACGAAAACCGCCAGGTCCCGTTCGCCCCGCGGGTCGGCCAGCGTCCAGCGGGCGACGCTCCGGCCCTGTTTGGAATGGAAGCGGTCCGTCAGTTTGGCATTCATGATGGTGGAGGCCCAATCCGCGCCCGCCAACCGTGGCCAGTCGGCCCGCTCCACACCGCGCAGCGTGCCGCTGGTCCACGCCTTCCACCAGCCCAGCCGCGGCCGGGGCAGGCTGCGGTACCGCGCCGTGGTCCCGGCTGTGTCGTCATTTTCCATCCATCCACCTCCCATTTGGTCGGTTCCGGCAAACCCGTCACCCGTCTGGCGGGCTTGCGCCAGTTCGGACGCGTAGGCCGCGCGCAGCAGCATCAGCCCGTTTGCCGGGGCTCCGGCAAGCGCCAGTTGTCGGCAAAGCCGTTCCAGGTCTCGCCCGCGCCCAAGCCAGCTCCAAAAAGAGCGGGAAGCGCCACCCGGGGCCAGGGAAACCCTGTCCAGGCAGCCATCCTGGCCAATATGGTCACCTGACCTGGTAGAAAATGAATCCGCGCCGCGGGTCAACAGGCAGCGGGCGCCGTGCACCCTGGCCAGCACCCGGCCCGTCCCCGCCAGCACCGCGTCGGTCGCGGGGGTTCCGCCCGCTCCCACCCGGAACCAGGCGGGCAGCAGCACCGAGTTGGCGGCCCCCTCCACCATCACAAAGGTGGCGCTTTTTCCCGGTCCGGCCGTGCTCCGTCCCACCGCCAAAACCTTGGGCCCGGGCACCGCGTGCTTTTCCAACTGGTGGTACAGGCCCGCCTCGCGGCACTCTTCCGAATGCCACAGGGGGGCGTCACCTTCCGTGGCGCGCTCCATCCTGCCCCGGATGAATGCCTCCCGGTCGCCGTCCAGCCACAGTTTGCCCGTGAAGGATCCGCATTCCTCCGCCGCCTCCATCGCCTCGCGGATCGCCGCTTCCACCCGGTCGCGCTGCGGCTTGCCGGCGCGGCTCTGTTCGGGCGGCCACGACGAGGTGACCATGATTTCCTCGCCGGCGAGCGGGATCCAGTTCAGCCCGTCGGCGCGGCCCGATCCCAGTCGTTTTTCACGCACATGGCGCCGCCTCAGCAGCCGGTTCGCCTCGGCGAAAACCAGTTCCGCCGCGTTGGATTCCAGGTCGGGCCGCAACAGCCATTTGCGCTCCTCCCGGGTGAATTCACCGGGATCATACGATTCTTCCCGCCGCATCGCGAAGCCGCCCCACAGGCACCCGGCCCGGCGCCTCGCCTCGCGTAGGTAGGCCCTCAACAGCAGGTGCCGCTCCCGCCGGCCGGCCAGGGCCTCACCCACGGTGGCGTGCAGTGCGGCCAGGTCGCGCAGGCGCGCGTCGCGGGGCAGCTCCACCACCCGGCGTGACCGCTGCCAGTCCAGCAGCGTGGGCTCGCCCGTTTCCACATCCACCAAAATATGCTTGGCGTACAAGTCCTGGTGACTGAAGCCGGCCGCATGCAGGCGCGCCATGGCCCGGCCCAGCTTGATCGCCGCCCGCCGCCTCCGCCATCCGTTCGCCTCTTCAGACAGGAATACGCCCAGATCGGCGGTCCCCTGCTTCTCGGCCACCAGCAGGAAATCTCGCCCCCTGCTGTCGCGCCCGAATGCGATCCACCCCGGCCCGGGCAAACGCTCCCGCTCCAGGCTGTTCAATAGCCTGGCCTCGCGCTGGGACAGGGAAACAAAACCCAGCCCGTCTCGCCAGGCCTTCCATTTCTGCCCCCACCGCACCCGGGTCTCCACCTTCAAAAAGGCGCACACCCCGCTCACCGCGTTGGCGGGCCCGAGATGTGTCCGGCGCACATGGCGGTCCCGGTGACCCGTGACACGCACACCCGCCAGCGCCGTCAGGCGGTCCGGGTCGGTCAGGTTCCAACCGCTGAGGCGGTGCCTCCAACCCGGGTGCACAATCATCCGGGCGACCGGAACAGGACGGCGGACCGCCAAACGGATGGCCAGGCAGCCGCCCGCCAAAACGATCAACAGCGCCAGAAGGGGAATGGTCATCCAGCGCTCCTGGCCATGGGCAAGCCGTGCCCACCATGCAGGCCCAGCAAATCCATGCAGGCCAGGTGGACATCATCCACGGTCAGCTCGGTCATGCAACGATGATGGCCCCGGGGGCAAACCCGTTGTTGGCACGGGCCGCAATCCAGTTGTTTTTGCAGGTGGGTGGAGCGGGGGTGCCAGGTTTCGGTCCAGCCGATGTGAGTGGGGCCGAACAGCGTCACCACGGGCACATCGAAGGCCTGGGCGAAATGGCGCGGTCCGCTGTCGGTGGTGACCAGCAGGGCCGACCGCCTCACGCAGGCCTTGCTCAGTCCAAGGCTGGGATCGGGCCCGCGCGGATGAGCCAACGCTTGCACCTGAGGATGGTCCGCGTCACTGGCGATCGCCTGCGCCAGTTGCGCCTCCGCCGGGCCACACAGCACCAGCACGCCGAACCCCTGCCCGGCTAAACGCCCCGCCAGCTCGGCGAAGTAGTGCCTTGGCCAAAATTTCGCCTGACCGAAGGCCGCCCCCGGATTCAGAACCACCACCGGCCGGTCACCCAGACCCGTCAGGCCCCATACCTGCTCGGCCGCCGCCTCATCCTGCGGCCGGGTCGCCAGGCGCAATCGCCTGCCCGGATCGGCGGTGCCCGCCGCCTCCGCGATCCGGTTGTATTCCAGCAGGGCCGGATGGATCGCCCGTCGGCCCGCATCGTCCATGGTTGGCTGAAGCGCCCGGCTCAGAAGCAGGCCGCGCCCGTGCATGGCCAGCCCAACTCGCTCGCCGCACCCGCCCAGCCAGGCCGATAGCGCCGTGCGAAAACTGTTGGAAAGCAGCACGGCCTTGCTGATCCGCATCGGCCGGATCCGCCGGGCGATTTCCAGGGTGCCCTTGTGCCAGCCTTTCCCGGCGCACACCACCTGCTCGTCGAACAGGTCCATCCCTTCCAGCACCGCCATGGGGGCGGGCTTGCCCACGCCCACCATTCGCCAGCCCGGGTGGGCCTCGCGCAGCGCCAGCAGGGCCGGTGTGGCCATGACCGCGTCCCCCACCCAGCCGGGGATGAACACGGCGAGACTTCTCGACCGGTTGGTAAGGCTCACGCTGCCTCCATGCGGTTGATCAGCCGGGTGGAGGAATAGCCCTGTTTCAGGTCGGCCAGGTGGACACGCCCACCCCACGACTCGACCAGGTCGGCCCCCACCACCTTGTCCTTGCTGTAGTCGGCGCCCTTCACCAGCACATCCGGCCGGATGGCCCGGATCAGCTCCAGCGGCGTCTGCTCCTGGAACACCACCACAAAGTCCACACTTTCCAGGCCCGCCAGCACCGCGCCCCGCGCCTCCTGCGGGTTCACCGGCCGGGTCGGCCCCTTCAGGCGCGCCACGCTGGCATCGCTGTTCAGCCCCACCACCAGCAGGTCACCCTGGGCGCGCGCCTCGGCCAGATACTGCACATGCCCGGCATGCAGCAGGTCGAAGCAGCCGTTGGTGAACACCACCCGCGAACCGCCGGCCCGCACCAGATCCAGTTGCGCGAGCAAATCGGGCAGCGCCACCTGCTTGCCAGGCCGGCTCGAGTGGCCCGCCCGCGCCAGGTCCTGCAGAATCTCCTGCCGGCTCACCGGGGCCACGCCGATCTTTTCAACCTCCAGCCCGCCGGCCACATTCGCCAGGCGGATGGCCTGCCCGTAATCGGCCCCCGAGGCCATCGCCAGCCCCAGCACCGCCAACACCATGTCGCCCGCGCCGGTGATGTCATACACCTGGCGGGGTCGCACGGGGAAAACCAGCCCCGGCCCGTTGCCACCGGCCAGTGCCATCCCTTCCTTGTCCAGCGTGACGATCCCCGCCTCCAGATCCAGGGTGGATCGCAACTGCTCCGCGGCGGCCAGCGCCTCGGGGATGGAATCCAGCACGCGCCCGGTGGCCAGGCCCGCTTCCAGCCGGTTGGGGGTCATCGAGGACATGCCGCGGTACTTGCCGTAGTCCCCACCCCGGGTCGGATCCACCAGGATGCGGATTCCCCGCCGGCGGCAATTGTCCGTCAGCTTGCGCAACAAGCCGGGGGTGCAGACCCCCTTGTCGTAATCGCTCACCAGCACGATGTCGGCGGTCGCCAGCGCCGAATCCAGCGCGGCGGACAGGCGGTCCTCCACCGCCTTTTCCAGCGCCGCCCGCTGCTCGAAGTCCACGCGCAAGATCTGCTGCGGGTGCTTCTGCTGCGCCCGGCCGATGTAGCGTTCCTTCACCGTGGTGGGCCGGGAATCGTCCACCAGCACGGTCGAATGGTCGATGTTCAGCCCGTCCAGCAGGCCGCGCACGCGGCGGGCGTCATCGTCGGCGCCCACCACCCCGGCCAGCTTCACGCGCGCGCCCAGATGGCTCAGCATCATCGACACGCTGCTGGCGCCACCCAGCCGCTCCTCGCGGCGGTCGGCACGCAGCAAAATCACCGGGGCCTCCTGGCTGATCCGCTCGGCGTCGCCCCACACATACCGGTCCAGCATCAGGTCGCCCAGGACCAGCACCTCGGGCTCACCCAACCTTCCGACCAGTTCCGCCAGGTCCGCGCCCCACGCGTTCGTTTCCACGCTCATGCAGCCTGCCTTTGCGCGCTGGGCGCTCCCGTGTCGCCGCCCAGGCGGGCGGCAGCCAGTCCCTCGGCCACCGCCGCGTGCATCAGCGGCAGCAAGATCTCATGGTTGCCGGTCATCTCCAGCCCGACCGCCGCGGGCCGCGACAGCACATTGGTCGCGGTGCGGTATTTCGATTCCTTGTCGAAGTTGATCGCCACCAGGCCCGACAGGTCGTGCCCCATGTTACGCACCACCGACACAGCCTTCAGGAAGACCTCGGGCATGATCACCGCGCTGCCGATGTTGAACCAAACGCCATGCGCCAGCCGGCTCACCACCGTGCACAACCGGCGAAAATCCACCATCGACGCGGCACCCAGGTTGGCCCCGGAAACCTGCGGGTGCATGTGCACCACATCGGTGCCCATCGCCACATGGATGGTGCACGATGCCCCGGCCCGGTAGGCCGCCAGCACCAGGCTCGCCTCGGGGTTGGCCAGTTGGCCCGCCTTGTCAAGCTGGTCGAGGTGCTCCCCCAACGCCTGGCCGAAACCGGCCACAGCCCCTCGGGCCGAGGCCAGCGCCATGGCGTCGGCTGTCTCGCGGGCCATGCCGAAGTTGCCGTTCAGCAGCACCGCGCCCACATCCTCGCTGGTGCGCCCCCGGTAGGCCAGTTCGAAGTCATGGATGGCCGCCGCGCCGTTCATGGCCACCGCGGTCACCACGCCCTGGTTCAGCCAACTGTTCAGGTAGGGCGCGCAGCCCACCTTGATCACATGGCCCCCGATGGCGGCCACCACCTGGCGCCCCTCCTGCTTGGCCCGCACCAGTTCATCACGCACCCGTCGCAGGCTGTTGGCTGCCAGTTGCTTGGGCAACGCGTCCAGCCACTGCGAGACCGTCGCCCCCGCGCCGACCGGCTTGCCCAGATCGTCGGCGAACACCTTGCTCGGCCGGTCGGCCAGCGAATAGGTGCGCAGTCCGCTCAGGTCCATTGGTGCCGGGTACTCAGCGCCACTCATGGTTGCTCCTCGATATACGGGCCGGCGTAGCCCGAAGGCTCCTCCCGTTCGCGCAGGTGGATCACGGAATCGTTGTCGATCTGTTCCGCGGCCAGGGCCGCCTCGCATTGCTTTTCCAGCAAGGACTCCAGGGTTTCTCGACCCTCGAGGATCTCCAGTTCCACATGCGGCGCGTACAGCGGGCGGCCGCCCAGGTCCGCCAACCGCAGCTTGACCAGGTCCTTGCGGGTGCAGGCCATCACCGTCCCCTCGGGCTGGCTGGAGGCCCAATGGCGCAGGTCGCGCACGGTGTCGCGGTCATAGGCGAAGTGATCGGGAAAAACGCGCTGGTCCACCACCCGCGCGCCGATCTGTTCCAGCGTCTTGCGGAAGGCCTCGGGCCGCCCGATGCCCGAGAAGGCGGCCACATCCCGCCCCCCCAGTTGCTCCAGCGGCAACAGCTCGTCCTCACCCTCGCGGACCAACCCCACCGCGTGGTGCCGCGTCAGCACCGCCGGAAGGTCGGGAAACTTGCGCTTCAACAGGGCCCGCAAGTCTGCCAACCGATCAGCCTCAACCTGGTCGCACCGGGTCAGCAACACCGCGTGGGCCCGATTCAAGCCCCTCACCGGTTCGCGCAGCAGGCCCCGGGGCAGCAGATGGCCGTGACCCCACGGGCAGGTCGCGTCGATCAGCACCAGATCCAGATCGCGGTAAAGCCCGCGGTGCTGGAATCCGTCGTCCAGCAGCAGCAGTTGACTTTCCAGCTCATCAATGGCTGTTTTTCCGGTTTCCACCCGGTCCGGCCCCTGCAGATGGGGCACATCCGGCAGGATCTCCTCCAACAGCAGCGCCTCGTCGTTTTGGCGGTTGTCATCGGCGCCGTAACCCCGGCTGAGCAGGGCGACCTGGATGTCCCGGTCGCGCAGCCAGCGGGCGATCCACGCCACGGCGGGTGTCTTGCCGGTGCCCCCCACAGTCAGATTGCCCACGCTGATCACGGGGCGGGCCAATTGGACGGGCTTTTTGCGAAAGGCCTCCCGCAGCCACCAGCCGGCACCATACAGGCCGCTGGCCAGCCACAGACCCACCCGCCCCAAAGACGCAAACGGACCACGAGCCTCGCCCGAGAGCAATCGCTCCCAGTCGCGAGACCCACCGCCTTTCAGGGCCATGTTGGGTGCCAGTGCGATCAACAAGGGGATCCATCCCCAAACCACACGCACCGTGACGGAAAAACAGCGTCCCTGCGGCCTCACCCCGGTGCCACAGTCTTGTACCCCGCCCGTCAAATCCGAGTCAACCAAAGCGGTTTGGCACTCTGGATCGACCGGGAAAACCCCCTTAGAATGCACCGGCAGGCCGGTTCACACCGGCAAATGGATAAAATGGGATAATTAAAAAGACAAGAGAGGATAGGAGCCATGGCCCGTTTCATCTGCTTGGCGTTGGTGGCTGGAATTCTGACCTTGGCTCCCGCCGGGGCCCTGATGGCCCAGGAAACCACCACCAAGGTGATCCCCGCCGCCAAGAAAACCCAGGATCTCCTCAAAACCAAAATCTCCGTCGACTTCGAGGACACCATCCTCAAGGAAGCTATCCAGGAATTAAAGGATCAGGTCAAGGGCCTGGTGATCCTCATCGACACCAAGGGCGGCGTCAGCCAGAACGGCAAGCTCACCTTCAAGGCCAAGGATGCCCCGGTCAGCGAGGTGCTCGAGGGCATGTTCACCAAGAATGGCCTGGGGTATGTGATCATCAACAACGCCAAGGATGCCTACCCCGGCGCCGTGCTGATCAAGCAGGGCAAGGATCGCGGCAAGCTGGTCAATTCCCGCTGACCCATCCGTTTTCCCGGGGGCCCTACCGTTGGCACGCGCGCGCGGCAGTCGCCCCGACTTCACCTTCCTGAATCCGCTGGTGGCCCTGTCCCGCGACGGCCGCATCGCCATCGGCGGCCGGATCGATGCCGACACGCTCACCACCGCCTACAGCCGGGGTATCTTCCCCTGGGAAGATTCCCCCGCCGGCCCCGTCTGGCACGCCCACGCCCCCCGCTGCGTGATGCGCATCCACCCCGTCTGCGGCAACCGCAGCCTGCGCCGGGCCGCCAAACTGCCCTTCACCTTCACCACCGACAAAGCCTTTCCCGAGGTGATGCAAGGCTGCGCCGACCGCCCGGAAGGATCGTGGATCAACGACGAAAAGTTGGCCGGCTACACCGAACTGCACCGCCGCGGCCTGGCCCACAGCGTGGAGGCCTGGCTAGAAAGCGAACTGGTCGGCGGACTCTACGGCGTCACGCTGGGCGGCCTGTTCGCTGGCGAAAGCATGTTTTCCCGCGTCAGCCAGGCCAGCAAGGCCAGCCTGGCCTGGCTGCTCGACCACCTCACCGCCTGGGGTTACACCCTGTTCGATGCCCAGGTCGCCAATCACCACACGCTGTCGCTCGGCTTCGAGGAAATCCCCTGGGCTGAATTCCAGTCTGAATTGAAAACCGCCCTGACCGCCCCCGCCCGCTGGGGTGGCGGATAGCATTCGAAAAAAGTCTCAACGCAAAGACGCGAAGAACGCCAAGGAAAACACCAAATCCTGATGTTGCTTTCCCCTTTGTGTCCTTCGCGTCTTCGCGGTTAAAAAACTGCCTTCCCCTTGGCGGTGAAAAATTCCGCTCCCTACCAAGCCCCTCCTCCCGAGGGTATACTGCCGCCAAAGCGAGGTGCTCTCATGCGATGGTTTCAAGGCTTTCTGGCGGCGGCTTCCCTGACCCTCACCCTGCAAGCCGCCCCGGCGCAGGAATCCAAGGCGCTGCCCCGGGCCACGCCCGAATCCCAGGGCGTCTCCTCCGAGGCGGTCCGCGAGTTCATCGCCACACTGGACCAGAAGGTTACCACCATGCACAGCGTCATGGTGGTCCGCCACGGCAAGGTGATCGCCGAGGCGTGGTGGCAACCGCAAACGCCGGAAACCCCGCATGTGCTCTGGTCGCTCAGCAAGAGTTTCTGCTCCACCGCGGTGGGTCTGGCCATCGCCGAGGGCAAACTGAAGCTCGATGACGAGGTGCTGAAATTCTTCCCGGACGAGGCCCCCCAGGCACCATCCAAGAACCTGAAGGAAATGCGGGTGCGCGACCTGCTCTGCATGTCCACCGGCCACGAGACCGAGCCCAACTTCCGCGCCGAACCCAACGGCAACTGGGTGAAGGTCTTCCTGGCCCACCCGGTGCCCCACAAGCCTGGCACTCACTTCAAGTACAACACACCCGCCACCTACATGCAGTCGGCCATCGTGCAGAAGGTGACCGGCCAGACCGTGCTCGATTACTTGAAGCCCCGCCTGTTCGAGCCGCTCGGCATCGACAACCCCCGCTGGGACGCCAGCCCCCAGGGCGTGTCCATCGGCGGCTACGGCCTGTTCGCCCGCACGGAGGACATTGGCAAGTTCGGCCAGCTCTACCTGCAAAAGGGCCAATGGAACGGCAAGCAACTCATCCCCGAGCGCTGGGTGCAGCAGGCCACCTCCCGGCAAACCTCCAACGGCAGCAATCCCAAAAGTGATTGGGACCAGGGCTACGGCTACCAGTTCTGGCGCTGCCGCAACGGCGCCTTCCGCGGCGACGGCAAGGACGGCCAATTCTGCATCGTCCTTCCCAAACAAGACACCGTCATCGCCATGACCGCCAACACCTCCGATATGCAGGGCGAACTGAATGTGGTGTGGGACAAGCTGCTGAAGCAACTGGGCGACAAACCCCTACCCGAAAACGCCGAGGGTGCGAAGGCCCTGAAGGACCTGGTGGCTAGTTTGAAGGTGAAGGAGAAAGCTGCGAAGTAAGGGCAAGCCATCCAATGCTTGTTGGAATGTCAAACACTCCCCTTCTCAACCGGTTCCTTTTCCAGCAACAGCCCGACAATTGAGCCAACGGTTGCGAAAAGCCACCAGCCCAGGAACAAAGGTGGCTCGTTCCAACTTCCACCCTGGGCTAAGTGCCGCACCAAATCAATGCCATACCAAACCAACCACGCCCCCTGAACCAGAACTGATAGGCCCCAAATGAGCAGACGGGCCGGCAGGGCAGGAGGAATAAACACCAAAATCAAGTAACACAGCGTGACAACATAACCGGGGCCAAGAGTCAGAAGAACCATCGGCTTTTCAGTTGTCTGAGCAATCACAGGGGACAGAATAATTCCCCAAAAACAGGCCCCCAGGGCGAGCAAACTGGCGATCACGCGCGGGATGTTAAGCCGCATTTTCACAGAAATATCCCCTGGGCCTTTTCGCCAACTTGGCCCATCAAAAAAATAACCTCACCCACCCCTCCCCCGCAAAAACCCATCCACCTGCTCCCGCGTCGGCAATCCCCGCTGCGCTCCCAGATGCCCCGCCTTCAGCGCCGCTGTGGCGCTGGCCCGCCTGAGCCGTTCCCACAGCGGCAATCCCCTGGCCAGGTCGGCCGCATAGCTGCCATGGAAGGCGTCGCCGCAGCCGGTGGTGTCCACCACCTCTACCTCGAAGGACGGCCAGTGCCCCGCCTCGCCGCTTCGGTCCCGGTAGTGGCACCCCTGCTCCCCGCAGGTGACCAACACCACTTCCCGGTCAGCCGTCCACAATTTCTCCACCGCCCGCGCCGGGTCTGTTTCGCCGGTCAGCTTCGTGGCGAAGGTGCGGGTGACGATCAGGTGATCCACCAAGGCCAGCAGGTCCCCAAAACCCGGCCATTCATTCCGTTCCAGATCCGCCACCACCGGAATACCGGCAGCCCGGGCGATGCGGGCCGCGCGGGTCATCCCCTCAACACCGTAATGATCGACAAACAAAACCCGGGCACCCCGGATCACCTCCTCCAGAGGCCAGTTATCCGGGCAACCCACCGAGCCGGCCAGATCGAACAGGATCGTGCGGGTGTTGGTGCCCTTGTCCACCAGAATGGTGCTGCGGATGGGGCTGGCCGATGGCGTGGTTTGCGACCGGCTGAGGTCGATCCCCTCGCGGGTGTACAAATCGCGCAAAAATTGCGAATCGGCATCCGTGCCTAGCGGGCCCGCGTAGGCGCAGCGGGCCCCCAGTCGGGCGGCGGCCACCAGCGCGTTGCCAGTCAGCCCCCCGCCCTGCCGGTCCCGCGAGATCAGCCGGGTTTTGGTGTCCGGCGCGGGAAACGCCGGCAGCACCAGCAGTTCATCCACCGCCAGGCAGCCCAACCCCAGCACATCGCAGGCAAACGCCATGGCCAAAAGGTCAGGCCATGATTTTCTTGATCGGCTCCACCGGCTCCACGCCCACCAGCTTCTGGTCCAGGCCACCGAAGAAGTAGCTCAGGTTGTTCGGGTCCAGCCCCAGGCGGTCCAGCACGGTGGCGTGCAGGTTCTTCACATGGAACCGGTCTTCCACCGCCGCGGCACCCAGCTCGTCGGTGGCGCCCACGCTCACGCCGCCCTTGATGCCGCCGCCTGCCATCCACATGGTGAAGCCGTAGGCGTTGTGATCCCGGCCGCTACCCTGGCCGTATTCAGCGGTGGGCTGTCGGCCGAACTCGCCACCCCAGACGATCAGCGTGCTGTCCAGCATGCCGCGCTGCTTCAGGTCGGCCAGCAGGCCCGCGATGGGCAGGTCGGTGTTGCCGGCGTGCTTGCCGTGGTTGGCCACCATGTCGGTGTGGGCATCCCAGTTGTCATCATTGTGGGCGCCGCCCGAGTAGATCTGGATGAAGCGCACCCCCCGCTCCACCAGCCGCCGGGCCAGCAGGCACTTGCGCCCGAAATCCTCGGTGCGCGGCTTGTCGATGCCGTACATCGCCAGCGTGCGTGCGTCTTCCTTGCCAAAATCCGCCACCTCGGGAGCCGTGGCCTGCATGCGGTAGGCCAGCTCGAAGCTCGACAGCCGGGCCGCCAGCTCGCTGTTGTCGGTCCGCGTCGCCAGATGCTCGTGGTTCTTCTCGGCAAGGCGGTCCAGCAACCGACGCTGGTTGGCCGGGGTCATCCCCTCATGCAGGGTCAGGTCGTTGATGGTGGGCCCGTTGGCACGCAGGATGGTGCCCTGGTAGGCCGCCGGCATGTACCCGCTCGACCAGTTCTTGGCCCCCGAGATGGGCCCGCCGGTCTTGTCCAGCATCACCACAAAACCGGGCAGGTTCTCATTCAGCGTGCCCAGCCCGTAGTTCACCCACGACCCCAGCGCCGGATGGCCTGACAAGAGGCGGCCCGAGTTCATCATCAGCATGGCCGAGCCGTGGATGGGGCTTTCGGCGTGGAAGCTGTGGATGAAAGCGATGTCATCCGCGCGCTCCCGCAGGTTGGGGAACAGGTCGGAGATCATCTTGCCGCACTGGCCGCCCGGCTTGAACTGCCACTTGGGGCCCACCGCACGGCCACCGTCCTTGTGGCCGCCGCGGCCGAAGGTCTTCACCGGGATGGTCTTGCCATCCAGCGGATACAGCTTGGGCTTGTAGTCGAAGGTGTCCATGTGGCTGGGGCCGCCGTACATGAACAAAAAGATCACCGCCTTGGCCTTGGCATCACCTTGGGGCTTCTTGGGGGCCAGCGGGTTGCCCAGGGGCGTCCCATCGGCGGCGCGGGTGGCCCGGGCCAAAAAGTCGCTGCCCAGCATGCCCGAGAGAGCCACCGCCGGAAAGCCCGCGCCGGTGTTCCACAAAAAGTCGCGCCGCGTGCGTCCGCAAAATTGCCGGCTTGTGTCCATGTCCAACTCTCCCGCTCCGTCCGCTTCAGTTCCGCTTGCCGCTAACAGCGTCAATCGAGGTAGATGAACTCGCTGGCCGCCAGGTCCACCAGGCACAGTTGGCGCAGCGCCTCACCGGCGGAAAGCCCGCGCCGGTTCAGATCGGCCAGGTAGGCCAGGTCGCCGGCCAACTCGGCATCGGTCGGCTCGCGCTGCGTGGTCAGCCACAGCGCGCGTTTCACCTGCCCGGGCAGGTTGCCCGGCAATTCTTTTTCCAGCCGCTTGGCCAAAAAGCCCGCCTGCTCGTTGTTGAACTGGCCGTTGATCATGCCCAGCGCCTGGCTGGGCACGGTGGTCACATAGCGCACCGGGCAACTGGTATCGGTGTCAGCCTGGTCATGCTGCGCCAACACCGGCAGTTGCAGCGACCGCTTCACATGCACATAAACACTGCGGCGGTTGGCCAACTCCGGCGGCGAGACGGGCCAGCCGCTGCCCGGCACCGACTGCCCCGCCAGCACTTCCTTCGGGATGGGCGGGTACACCGACGGACCGTACATCTCGCGGTTCAGCTTGCCACTCACCATCAGGATGCTGTCGCGCACCTCCTCGGCCTCGAGGCGGCGCATCGGATAGCGCCAGTACAGTTGGTTGTTGGGATCCTTGGCCAAAGCCTGGGCGTTGGCCGCGCTGCTCATCATGTAGGCGTCCGAAAGCAGGATCAGCTTGTGCAGCGGCTTCGATTTCCAGCCGTTGCGCACCAGTTCCCCGGCCAGCCAATCCAGAAGCTCCGGATGGGTGGGAGGCGTGCCGAACTTGCCAAAGTCGTTGGTCGAGGCCACGATGCCCCGGCCCATGTGGTGCTGCCACAGCCGGTTCACCCAGACCCGCGCGGTGAGAGGGTTGTCAGGCGAGGCCAGCCAGTTGGCCAGCACCTTGCGCCGTCCGGCGGAGCGATCCTGGGGACCGGCATCGCTGATCGCCGGCTCAGCGCCGCCCAGCGCCACTGGGAATCCAGGCTTCACCACCTGGCCCTGCGCGTGGGGATTCCCGCGGACCAACAGGTGGGTCACAGGCGGCCGGGGATCGCAGCGGTTGACAGCCAGGGCCAGCTCCTGGCTGGGGGTGGGCATGCGGGTGATCTTGTCGCGCTCCTGGCGCAGGGCGCGCACCGCCTTGCCTTCATCCTCGGTCCAGAAATTCTTCAGTTTCGCGACCACCTGGGGCCGGTCCAGCCCCTCGCTGGCGCGCTGGTCCTCGGCCGGCATCCGCTTGATGATCACATCCTCGAGCGCCTCGATCTTTTTTGTCAGCGCCTCCTTCTGGCGTTCCCGCTCCTCCAGCTCCTTCTCATAGGCGGCCCGCTTCTCCTTGGGGGTGACATCGCGCTGGCTGGTGGAGGACATCACATTCCGGTCATTGGAAAACCGGGGGATGTCCCGGAAAAAGGCCAGCATCCGGTAGTAGTCGGTTTGCGGAACCGGGTCGATCTTGTGGTCGTGGCACCGCGCGCAATTCATCGTCATGCCCAGAAACGCCTGGGAGGTGGTGGCGACGATGTCGTCGAACTCGTCGAAGGTGGCCTGCAGCCGGTCGGCCGGTTCGTCATCCCAGGTGCCCAACCGGTAGAAACCGGTCGCCATCAATGAATCCGGATCATCCGGATCGATTTCATCGCCGGCAATCTGCTCCTTCACAAACCGGTCGAAAGGCTTGTCCGCGTTGAACGAGCGGATCACATAGTCGCGGTAGCGGTAGGCGTTGGGCTTGGGCCCGTCCCGCTCGTAGCCGTTGGTCTCCGCGAATCGCACCACATCCAGCCAGTGCCGCCCCCAGCGCTCGCCGTAGGCCGGACTGGCCAGAAGCCTGTCCACCAGTTTCTCGTAGGCATCAGGCGCGCTGTCCGCCAGGAAGGTCTGCACCTCCTCGGGTGTGGGGGGCAACCCGGTCAGGTCATAGCTGACCCGGCGGATCAGGGCGCGCTTGTCGGCGCGGGGGTTCATGCACAAACCGGCGGCCTGAAGCTTGGCCAGCAAAAAGGCATCCACCGGATTGCCTGGCTGTTTGCCGGCGACCTGCGGCACTTGGACCAGCTTCACCGGTTGGTAGGCCCAGTAGGTTTTGGCGTCCTCCAGACTGGGTTTCTTGTGCTCCTCGGTTTTGGCGATCGCCTTGCCCTCGGGCAATGGGGCCCCGGCACTGATCCAGGCCCGCAGGATTCCCCGCTCCTTTTCAGGAAGTTTCCCGGCGGGAGGCATCTCCAGCCCGTCGTACTCAATCGCCTTCCACAGGATGCTCTGCTCGGGGTTTTTCAAATTGACAGCTGGCCCTGTCTCCCCACCCTTGGCCAGCGCTTGCTTGGAGACCAGACTCAATCCACCCCGGAATTTAGTTTCACCGTGACACTTGAAGCAGTGCTTTTCCAAAACCGGCAACGCCTGCTGCTGCGCTGCGATGGCATCCGCCGGCAGGGATCCCACTCCCAACAAGATAAATAAAGCGATCATTTTATTTCAAATACCTCCGAGGCAGGATCGGTCTGCCCGTGGATAGTCAGGCAGGGAGGCCAAATCGTTCTTTTACTGTACCAGAAAACCCCTCTGGGCGTGCTTGAAATCACACGAACCAATTTTTTGTATATTATAATATAAATAGAAATATTTATTTTAATTTAATAATTATTTGCGTCAACTGATCTTGTGTCCTAGGGAACGATAGGCAATTGGCCGGCTGGGCAGATTCTGTGGAATGGACCAAGGTTAAATACTTCCCATCTTCCACATTTTTTGTTCCGAGGGAGCGAGTAAACCGTGGCAAACTGGTTACCATAAGGTGGGCGCATCTGAAAACCGGTGGCAACGGCCTAGGCAGTTATGATATAATCTGAAAGAGAAGCCTATAATGGCGTCGGTTTTCCTCGATCAATTGGCCAAAGCCTTGAGCTTGTGGCGAAAGCGTTCCGCCCGCGAACGCCGCAACCTGACTCCCCGGGAATTCATCCTGGAGGGTTTGGAAGAGCGTGTTAATCCAGCCAATTTCGATATCGATTTGGCAAATTATACTGGCACGCTCCAGATTAACTCCTTCGGAACCGGGTCCGCGGATCTCTCCATCTCCCAGTCCGGGTTCAATGTTCTTTCGTTTTCCAGTTCCACCAATATTTATGTCAATAACGCCGATACCGGCTCCACAACCTACAACCTCAGCCTGGCTTCGAAACCTTCCCTTTCCAAAATCCAGGTGAGCAGCGGTTCCGGCATCCAGGACAATCTCACCATCCAAAACCTGAACGCTTCCAATTTCGCCGGAACCAGCTCGCTCGACCTCACCTTTGCCGGTAGTTCCAGCGACCTCGACTCGGTGACTGTAAGCAGTGTGACCACCATCGCGGGCGGTTCCACCACCGGCGGCGCCATCCAACTGACCGGCTACAAGGCGACCCTCTCCTCCACGGTGGAAACCGGCAGCGGCGGCATCACCGTCACCGCCCCCAACCAGATCCAATTGGCCGCCTCACCCAACCTGGTGACCAACAAGGGCTCCATCAACCTGACAGGCCCGGTTGCCCTCACCCAGTCCGCCACCCTCAACACTTTCAACGTCGTCTCTGGTTCGGGCGCCATCCAGATCAGCGGCTCGGTTCAAAGCAGCGGTGGCACTAACGATCTCACCCTGATCTCCGGGTCCGCCACCACAACCGTCACGGGCAATGTCCAAGTCGGCAAGCTCACCCTCCAGAGCAACGCCACCACCTCCACCGGCGGAGTCTCGCTGGGAGGTGATTTGAACCTCTCCACCCTGACCACCTTCGCGCAGCCCTACGCGGTGGCCATGACCGGCAGCTCCGTTTCCACCTCCGGTGACCTGACTTTCCTCAACACCGGCGGGGTGACCCTGGGCAATGGGGATTTCGACACCTTCTCCCCCGGTGGCGGCCTGTACGCCACCGCCTCGCCGGTGAATCTGCACGCGATCATCTCCGCCCTTGGCTCGGTTTCCCTGGGGCCGACGGCCTTGCAAGGTGCCGCCAAAATCGTCGTGGTTTCAGGTTCGTTGACCCTGGGCGGCCTGGACACCAACGGCCACCTGCTCGATTTGACCGCTGGCAATTTTCCCACCGTGATCGGCGGAAGCGTCACCCTGGACAATACCGTGCAGTCCAAGGGCGCTCTCACCTTCGCCAATGCCACCGTCACCCAGGACGGGAACGCCCAGCTAACCACCGCCGGCACGCTCACCTTTTCCGGCACCACCACCGTGGATGGTGGAGGCAACAAACTCGGTCTTTCCGCCGCCGACCTGGTGATTTCCTCCGGGCCTTTCACCTCCGTGGCGGAAATGACCATCGCCGCCAATGCGACTCAATCCATCGGCGTCGGCACCGGCGCGGGCGGGCAGTTGCAACTCGACCAGGGTGAGCTGAACCTGCTGGTCGCCAGCCAACTGGTCATCGGAAACGGCTCATCCAAAATCCTGGTGGGCGATCCGGCCACCGGCTCCGACACGGTCTCCCTGCCGGCCCCCACCACCCTGGTTGGTACCGGCTCCACCACCGTCCTCGGAAGCAATGTCAATGTGACGGGTGACCTGGTCATCACCGACGCGCTGATGGTCAGCGGCGGCTCCTACACGGTCACGGCCACCGGCGGCATCACCATCACCGGCGGAAAGGCCGGCATCTATTCCATCGCCAGCCAGGCCTCCAATAACCTCACCCTGCAGGCCGGTTCAGCCGTGTCGGTCGGTTCCTCCACCGGCTTCACCAAGGCTGGTACCGCCAATTACCTCAACAATCTGAGCCTCTCCGGCTCCTCCATCACAGTGGCTGGAACCAGCCAGATCTCCGGCACCCTCACTCTCACCACCACCGGCACCGCCTCGGTTTCCAACCTCACCGTCGGGTCCGACATCACCCTCAACAACGCCGACACCCTCACCCTCACAGGCAGCCTTGTTTCCTCGCTGGGCACCATCGCCCAGGTCGGTGCCGGAGCGGTGGATTTGAAAGCCAGCCTCACAGCAGGCACACGCATCCAATTCGCCAGCGCCATCACTTTGGGTGCCGACTCCACGGTTGAGGCTCCTGTCCTCAAATTCACCGGGGCCATCGACGGTGCCAAGGCTCTCACCCTCACAGGCACCACAGGCACCACGCTCTCCTCGGCGGTCGGCTCGAACACTCCGCTGGTCAGTCTCACCTTCGGCGGCAGCCCCGGCACCATCACGGCCTCCAAGGACATCACCACCACAGGCGACATCTCGCTCCCCGCTGGTGCCGGTGCCGCATCATTTCAGAATCTCATCACCACCGGGTCCGGATTGGTCCAGTTGGTCGCCTCCTCCCTCCTGAACCTGGCCTCGGTGACCACCGCCGGCGGGTCGGTAACCCTGAGCGGCGTGACCGGCGTCACCGTCACCGGTGCCATCTCCGGCGGCGCTGCCACCCTGGGCTCCAGTGCCGGCAAAACCACCGTTGCCGCCATCACCTCCTCCGGCGCGGTTCAAATCACCGGCGCCGGCGGGGTGCTTCTTTCCGGCCCCATCAGTGCCGGAGCGGCCGTCACACTGGGCGCGCTCGGGCAGGTGGTCACAGCCACCCAGTCCCTCAAGGTCGGGTCATCAGGAGCCTCCGCCGCGCTCTCCAGCCCCGGCACCTTGTTGCTCAACGCCGACGTGACACTCACCCTCGGCGATGGCGGCACCGAGGTCATCTCCGTGGCCACCGTGACCGGTGCCGCATCCGGCACCGCCAGCAACCTGACCGTCAACACCTCCGGCAGTTTCACCGCCACCGCAGCCATCAACCAGATCGGTACCCTCAACCTCACCACCGGCACCACAGCCACCTTGCAGGCGGTCACCGTCACAAGCGCCACGCTGGACGGCGGGTCCGGCAGCCAATCGTTCCAGGGCCTGCTTTCCGCTGGTTCACTGAAAACCTCCGGCAATAGTTTCGATCTCGCCCTCACCGGCAACCTCGCCGTCAGCGGTGCCAGCACCCTGACCAACGCCGGCAAGTTGACGCTGGGCGACTCCACCGCCGACACGCTCGCCTTCCAGGGCGGTCTGGCCCGTTCCGGCGGCCCCACCACCCTGGCCGGCAGTATTAGCGCCCTATTGAGTGCCGGAATATCGCTCGAAACCCTCACCGTCTCCGCAAATTCGCAAATCACTACCGCCGCCGGCGCCGTCACCATCGGTGCCGCCGGCTCAGCCACCTCCATCTCTGGCGGCGCCACCCTCGCCATCTCCAGCACCAGCGGCAACATCCAGGCTGCCGGCACGGTGGATGGCCCCGGTTCTCTCACCCTGACCACCGCCGGAAGCGTCACCTTCGTTGACGCCATCGGCACCACCAATCCCCTCGCTGGCTTGACGCTCACCCAAGCCGCCAACGCCTCGTTCTCCGCCTCTGTCCGCGCTGGCCTGCTCACCCTCGGATCCGCGGTCACTGGCACCGTGACCCTGTCCGATTCGCTGACCCTCACCACTGGTCTCAGTGCCGGTGGTGGAACTTATGCCATCAGCCTGTTGGGTGATGCCGCCATCGCCGGGGCAACCACGCTGTCAAACACCGGAAGTGTGACCATCGGCGGCGGCGGTTCCACCAAGGCCACATTCACCGGCGGATTGACAGCCACCGCTCCCTCGGCCCTCACCCTCGCCGGTAATGTGGCCGCGTCCACCAACGGCGCCGGACTCACCCTCGGCGACGCCGATACCGGCCTGGTGGTCTCCGACACCCTCAACTTGTCTACGCAAAACGGCCCCATTTCCCTGGGCGCTGTGACACTGGCAAATGGTACCGGCCTGGGCCTGTCCACCGGCACCGGTGCCATCTCCCTGCGCCAGGTGACCGGCGCATCCAAGGCCACGGGAACCACGCTCTCCCTGGCCGGTGGCCCGGTGACGGCCTCCGGCACCGTGGATGTCGAGTCACTCAGCCTGGCCAACGCCTCCGCAACCTTCACCGCCACGGTGGGCGGCAGCTTCGCACCCAATCTCACCATCTTGTCCGGCACCACCGGCACCGTGGCCTTCACCGGATCAGCCACCACCCTGGGTGCCAACTCCGCCTTCAACGCCGGCAACTACAGCCTGCAATTCGACAGCCCCACCACCACCTTCCAGGGCGATGCCGCGTTCAACAACACCGGATCGTTGCGGCTGGGTGACGGCGCAACTGACACCTTGGCTTTCCAGGGCGCCCTCACCGCCAAAACCCAATCGTCCATCACACTGGCCGGCACCCAAAAATACTCCCTGCCGGCCTCCACCATCGAGATGGGCGCTCCCGCATCCGGTTTTATTCTGCTTGCCGCCAACACCAGCCTGCTGCCCCAAACCGGCGCCACCGGCCTGAACATTATCCTGGGTAACACCACGCTGATGCAGGGCAACCTACTCACCCTGGGTTCCGGGCTCGACACGGCCCTCAACCTGGCCGGCGTGACTGGCGCCGGTGGCAACCTGGTTCTGAACACCACCGGTGCGGTCACCGCCGCCGGCAAATGGTCCGGCTTGGCCACGCTCACCGTCACCCAGGCCGGCGGTTTCGATCTCTCAGGTTCCCTCGCGGCAAGCACCCTGTCCATCGTCGACATCGTCGGCGCCAATCCGTTCCGCGTCACGGGCGCTGTCAATATCACGGGCAATCTGTCCGCGGCGACATCCTCCAATGGCTACGGGGTCACCCTGCTGGGAGACACCACCGTCGGTGGCACCACGGTCTTCAACACCACCGGCGATGTCACCCTGGGCGATGCCGCCACCGACACCTTTGTCCTCACAGGCGGTCTGGTTTCTTCCAAAGCCTTGAATGTCTACCTCGCCGGATCCTTCAGCAGCACCAACGCCGCGCTGGATCTGGGGGATGTCAGCCTCACCGCCGACACCCGCCTGGCAAGCGGTTCAGCCCCCATCTCCATCGGTATCCTCGGCGGATCCGGCGTGCTCACCCTGGGGGCCACCGGACAAACCGGCGCCGTCACTGTGGCCGGCATGGTGAACCTTCCCGGCATCGCCACGGCCCCAGCGGCGTTTGCCATCAGCCTCACGGGCGGAGCCACCATCGCCCAATCGGTCAACTTCACCAACACCGGCCTGGTCAAGCTCGGCGACCTTTCCACCGATACCTTTGTTTTCGATGGCGCCCTCACCCACACCGCCGGCCCGACCGAACTGGGTGGCAAGCTCTCCACCAACAACCAGAAGATCACCCTCGGCTCCCTGGGCGTTTCCGATTCCAGTCAAATCGACGCCGGCAGCGAAGCCATCACCTTGGGCGATGTGCTGGCCCGGTGGGGAACCACCTTGCAGTTGGGCGCCGGCAACTCAGGCCCCATTCAGATGGGCGCATTCGCCCGCAACGGCACCTCGGTCAACCCGGTCCACCTGACTTTTGACACCTCCGGCGCCATCGTCGTCACCGGTGCCATCGGCCAGGGTGTGGGCACGGTGACCGTCACCCAGGCCGATTCCGCCGTGTTCCAGGGCGCCGTCGGTTACAACGGCTCCACCCCTTCACCGGTGTCCAGCCTGGTACTTTCCGGCGCCTCCACCGCGATGAGCTTCCTGGCCGACCTGGCGGTGACCAACCTGTCCACCGGCGCTGGAGCCTTTGACCTGTCGTTCACCGGCTCCAAGGTGGCCGTCACCAACGGGGTCACCCTGCTGAACACCGGCGCCGTCACGCTCGGCGATTCCCCGACTGACTCCCTCGCCTTCACAGGCGGCCTGGTCGCCACCGCCTCCTCCGGCATCCAACTGGGCGGTGGCCTGGCCACCACCAACAGCGCCCTGAAGCTGGCACCGGTCACCCTTCTGGCAAGCGCCTCGCTGGCCACCGGCAGCGGGGCCGTCACCCTGGCTCAATTGACTGGTACCGGATCTGAAAACTTCACCATCAACTCGACCGGCGCGTTGACGGTGTCAGGCCCCACATCCAAGGTCAATGCCCTGACTCTCGTCAATACCGGCGGCGCCACTTTCTCCGGGGCCTTGGATGCCTCCACCCTGGCCATCCAGGACACCACCGGAAAAATCTCGCTCCCCGCCGGCGCCACCCTCGGCTCGCTCACCACCGCGGCTAAGACCTACTCGCTCGACATCACCGGTATCACCGTCACCGCGCCCGTCTCCCTGCTCAACACCGGCTCAATCGCCATGGCCGGGGCTTTGGCGTTCGATGGCGGCCTCACCGCCACCGCCGCCTCATCCATCTCCTTGGCGGGCGTCTCCCTCGCCGCCCAGGGCGCCGGGGTGCTCAACCTCGCCACCACCAATCCGCTCACCGTCTCCGGTTCCAGCCAGATTGGCGGCACCAGCACCGGGGCCATCACTTTGCCCGCGCTCAACCTGGCCGATGGCGCCAGCCTCACCCTGGGTGCCGGGGCCACCACGCCCATCACCACCGGGGCCATCAGCGGCACCGCCGGCGGTGCCACCTCCGCCATCACCTTCGACACCCTGGGGGCCGTCAGCGTCACTGGCGCGGTCGGCACCGACCTGGGTTCGGTCACCCTCACCAACTCGGGTACAGCCACTTTCGGCTCCACGCTGACTGCTGGCACCGTGACCATCCTTTCCGCCACCGGAACGGTGACGGTGACAGGCAACACCACCACCACCGGCAACCTGGACGCCCAGCAGGCCAATTACGCCCTCAGGCTCCAAGGTGCATCCAACACCATCGGTGGCAAATTGCTGCTGGCCAACCAGGGCACCACCTACCTGGGCACCACCGGTTCCGCCAAAACTTTGGCCACCGGGGGCATCAGCGCGCAACCAGGCAATACCATCACCGCCATCGGCACCCTCGCCACTGCCGGCGCCGCCGCCAGCCTCGAAGCCCTATCGCTGGCGGGGAACACCCTGGTCGACACCACCAATGGCGGTGCGGCCCCCTCCGGGGCCCCCATCAACTTCGCCTCGGTGCAAACCAACGGCTACCTGCTCACACTCAACGCAGGCACCGGCGGCAAGACGGTCATCACCGATATCACCCTCTCGGGGGTGTTCTCCTCCGCCTCGCCCATCGAGTTCGCTGGCAAGGTGACATTGGCTGGCAACGCCACCCTTCTGGCCCCCGCCATCAGTTTCACTTCTTCCGGCTCGGTGGCTGGCAACAGCAACAGCCTCGCCGTCACCACTGACAGCTTCGCATTCGCATCCGGCGGCACCCTGGCCGACCTCAGCCTGCTGGCAGTCACCTCCAAGACCGCCGGCGTGGCCATGGGCCTGGGCGACAAGTCCGGCGCGCCCATCCTTCTGTCCGACGCGTTCCTCGCCGCGGCCGATTCCACCGCCGGTGTGGCCCTGCTGCGCATCGGTTCCGGGTCCGGCAATGGCACCATTTCCGTCTCCACCGCCGACGGCCAGGTCGAAATCAACACGGCCACCAAGCTCTATGGTTCCGGCTCCACCACCACCCTTTCGTCCGACATCGTCGTCACAGGAGACTTCCTGGTCGATGACGCCCTCAAGGTTGATGCCGGCAACCGTGCCATCGAGGCCACCGGCAGCCTGACGGTGACCGGCGGAACCGCGGGCATCTTCGCCACCAAGGGGCAAACGAACAACCTGGCGCTGAAAGCCGGTTCTGCCCTACTGGCCGGCTCCACCGCAGGGTTCGGCAGCGCGACAGGTTCCCTGGTGCAAGGCGCCACCCTCGAAGGCGGATCGGTCACCCTGGGCCCGGTGGCCTCCAAGGTGGCAGGCAACCTGTCCGCGGTCTCCTCCGCCGGCCCGCTCACATTCTCCGGGTCAGTGGAAGCCGGCGGTTCGGTCTCCGTCCAATCCGACAACCCCATCAGCCTGAAAGCCATCACCACGGGCAGTGTCGCCGGCCTCGGTATCAGCCAAAACGGTGCCGGTGCCGTCACCCTGGCCGATAACCTCACCACCACCGGCGGCTCCATCAGCTTCGATAGCGCCATCACCCTGTCCACCCCGGTAGTCGGGGCGATGGTTTCAATGGCCACCACAGCGAATGGAAACGCGGGCGCCGCCATCTCCCTCCAGGCGGTGACCGGCTCCGCCAACGACCTGCGGCTCGATTCGGGCAAGGGATCCATCCTCGTCGCCGGCACGGTGTCCGGCATCGATGAACTCCAACTGCAATCCGCCGCTGCCACCAGCACAGGATCGGTCACCTTCCAGGCGAATCTCTCCGCCAACAGCCTCACCACCTACGCCCAGGCCTACGCCGTCAGCCTCTTGGGCGACACCGTCATCCAGCAAGCCACCAAACTGTCCACCACCGGCATGGCCACGCTGGGCGATGGCACCGATGATGATCTCACCTTCGCTGGCGGCCTCACCCATGTGTCCGGTTCCACCACCATCGGTGGCAACCTCGCCACCACCAACCAGGCCATCACGCTCGCCACCACCAGCGTGCTCCAATCCGTCCAGATCACCAGCGGCACCGCCGCGGCCACCTTCGGGGCCCTCACCCTGGCCGATGGCATCAGCGTCGCCCTCACCTCGGGCAACGCGTCGTTCACCACCATCGATTCCGCCACCGGCGGCACCGGTTCGCTGGCCATCCAGGCCTCCGGCCCCGTCCAGGCCACGGGGGGCATCGGCTCCATCACCCCGATGGGCACGCTAGCCTTGCAATCGGCCTCAAATGCCACCTTCCAGGGCGTGGTGAAAGCCGGCACGCTCGACATCCAAAACAAGGTGACAGGCACCACCCGTGTCGATGGCGCCATCACCCTCGACACACTTCTGGCTTCTGCCGGCGCCTACAACCTTTCCCTGCTGGGTGGCGGCGCCATCAGCAACGATGTCGCTTTCCTCAACACCGGCACCCTCACGCTGAACGCCTCCGCCACCAACACACTGGCCCTGGGCGGCACAGCCACCGCCACCACCCAGTCCTCCCGCACCCTGGCCGGCACCATCACCAGCGTGGGCGCGATGACACTCGGATCTGCCACGCTTGCGGCCGCCACCTCGCTCACCGGCACCGGGGGCCTTGTGGTGGGCACCGTCACTTCCGCCGGCAACAGCCTGCGTGTCGAATCCGGGTCAGGTAACCCCCTCACGCTGGGTGCCATGGCCAATATCGCCGGCGGCCTCACCCTGGCCAACAGCGGCGCCGCAGCCACTTTGGGCGATCTGGGCACGACAACCCCTGGCACCATCACAGTGCTCGACAGCCAGGGCCTGGTCACCTTCACCGGCACGGTGAATGCCACCACCCTCGCCATCACCGATAGCCAAGCCGGCGTCTCCTTCGCGGGCCCGGTCACCACCTCCGGCAAATTGACCATCACCGATACAGCCGATGGCAAATTGATCTCCTTCGCCTCCACCCTCAACGCCAACAGCCTGCAAGCCGGCACCAGCGGCAAATCCGATGGCTTCGCCCTCAGCCTGCAGGGCAAAACGGTCGTCACCGGCACAACCACCGCTTACAACACCGGCTCCCTCAATCTGGGCGGTAGCGCCGCCACCTCGCTCGATCTCCAGGGCGGCCTTTCCCACGCCACCGGCCCAACCACTCTGGGTGGTATCCTCACCACCTCCGGTGCCGGCGTCTCGTTGGCCGATCTCACACTCAGCGCCAACAGCACCATCCGCACCCAGGTTTCTGGCCTGCCCGGCGCCAATCTCAACCTTTCCGGCGCGCTCGATGGAGGCTCCTACAACCTCACCATCGACCTGGGCACACTGGGCTCGCTGAACGCCGCCGGATCCGTTGACAAACTTGGCACCCTCACCCTCGCCAACGCCGCCCAGGCCTCCTTCCTCGGCGCCTTTGGGCAAACCGCCCCCGGCATCGCCGTGGTCGTCAACGCCCTCGCTTCCGGCGGCTCCATCGGCTTCCTGGCCGATTCCAACTTCCTCTCGCTCACCAACAATGCCCCCGGCAGCAACTGGATCTTCGCCGGCGATGCCACCACCATCACTCAACCCCTGGCCCTGACCACCACCGGTTCGGTCCAACTGGGCGACGGCGGCAGCCTGATCACGCTCACCGGCGGGGCCACCGTGCTTGCCGGTGCCGGAATCACCGTCAACGCTCAGGTGCAAACCGGCGGCAACAACCCACTCACCCTGGGCGACTCCACCCGCAACCTCAAGGTCCTGGGCACCAGCGTGCTGGGTGGCACCACCACCGGCGCCATTTCGCTGGGCGACCTCACCCTGGCAGACAAGGCCACCCTCACCCTGCAAGGCACCTCCTCGGCAACCCTTCGCTCGGTCTCGGGTGCCCCTGGCGCCACAGCCACCGCTCTTGCGTCCACGCTCACCGGCGCGCTCACCGTTTCCGGCACCGTCACCGGCCTGTCCGCCCTCACGCTCAACCAGGGTTCCGGCGCCACCTTCCTGGGCGCGGTCGGGACCACGGGCCCCGGTTCGCTCACCGTCGGAACCTCGGTCACCGGCACCGTCCTGTTCAGTGGCCCCACTGCCACCTTCACCCAGGCCGCGTTCGATGCCGGCTCCTATGCGGCGCAGTTCAAGAACACCACCGCCACCACCGTCCGATCCAGCACCCAATTCAACAACACCGGCGGCGTCTGGCTCGGTGCGCCCTCCGCCACAGTCACCTTCCAGGGCAATCTCGAGGTAACCTCCTCGCCTGTCACGCTTTCGGGAACCGTCGGCACCACCGGCGGCGGCATCCTCTTCCTCCAGGACACCCTCGTCAGTGGTGTGGCCATCCTCGATACCACCCTCGGCTCCAGCGCGGGTGCCAACATCGCCCTGCAGGCCACGCTCAACGGCGTCGCCGCCGGCTCCGATACCCTCACCCTCACCTCCGGTTCCGGCACCACCACCGTCGCCGGACAGGTTGGCAACACCCAGCGCCTGGGTAGCCTGCTCCTCGGCAACAACGCCGGACTCACCCTGTCCTCCTCCGTGGTCGCCGATCGCCTCCACACCGTCGGCACAGGCACCGGCACCGCCCGCATCGATGGACCCGTCACCGCCCCGCTGGGTGTCAAGCTGGCCTCCAAGGCCATCGAGGTCGCCTCCATCGACACTTCCCGCACCGGGGCGGCCGCCGGCGACATCACCCTCACCGCCAGCGCCATCACGCTCCGCGGCGATCTCCTGGCCAAGGTCACCCCCAATAGCCTGCCCGGCTTCAACGCCAAGGGTGGCGCCATCCAGCTCACCGGCCCCGTCACACTCGACGCGCCCGTCGTCCGTATCGACAACCAACCCGTCACCGGCGGCATCCCCGGTTTCGTTAACAATCCCGTCCAGGTGCTGGGCACCATCGATGGCTTCGCCGCCGATGAAAACAGCCTCACGGTCACCGGTTGGGGCACCAGCATCACCGTCACAGGCGCCATCGGCTCCTCCAAGGCCTTGACCGATCTGCGCCTGAATGGCAGTCCCACGGGCGACATCACCCTGGCCGCCCTCACCGCCGCATCGGCCGACCTTATCGGCAACAACCTCCAGCTCGGCGGCCCGGTCCTGCTGACCGGCGACCTCAAAGCCGAAGGCGCCACCGTCACGCTCGCCGACCCCGCCACCGTGCGGGCAGACAACTTCTCGCTGCGGGCAACCCAACAGATCACCCTGGGCACCGGCGCGGTCACGCTCGACGGGGCCTTCACGCAATCTGGCGCAGCGCCGGTCACCAGCGGCGCCGCCATCACCGCGGGCTCCATCCGCTTCGTCTCGCCGCTCAGGCTCAGCGCCCCGGTCACCCTCGACACCCAGAAAGCCGGTGGCGACATCCTCCTGGCCTCGGTGGACAGCCTACCGGGCCAATCCTTCCCGCTGGTCGCCAACACCGCATCCGGCAACCTCGTGGCCGGCAACATCGGCTCCGCCACGCCGCTGGCTTCGCTCTCCATCGCCTCGCAAAGCGATGTCTCCCTGCTGGATGTGGCCACCACCGGGCCAATCCAGCTCACCGCCGGCCAGGTTCGCCTGGGCGGAAATCTGGTGCGAAGCGCCAACGCTGGCATCCGCGTCGATTCCCCCGTGCTCCTCACCGGCGCAGGTCCCATCGCGCTGGAAGCCCTCGGGGGCGACCTGCTGCTCACCGGCACGCTCGATGACACAGGCTCCAACAGCGATTTCTCAGCCCAGGCCACGGGCACTCTTCAGGTCGATGGCGAGGTGGGCGGCATCTCAAAACTGGCCTCCGCCAGTTTCACCGGCGGCTCGGTCACACTCGGCTCCAACGCCACCATCCTCGGCAACCTCGGTATCGATACCCTGGCCTCAACCGGGCTCATCCTCCTGGCCGGTACCGATTACACCGCCGGCCAAAGCGTGGTGATCGGCAGCTCCACCGCCCGGCAAGCGCGCCTGTCCGCGGCCGGCGGCGCGGCCGCCACCATCACTGCCGGTGCCAACCTCTATCTCCCCGCCACCCTCACCACCACTGCCTCCCGCGATCTCAATCTCGCCACCCAGGGTTCCTTGCAACTCGGCAGCATGGTCGGCCTCAACGGCAACTACCTGCGTCAGGTCCAGATCACCACCCAGGGAGGCGACACCTCGTTACGGGGCCCCTCCATCCTGCTCGACGGTTCCGCCGGCCAGGCCGCCGCTTTCTCCCTGCTGGGCAACGGCCTCATCGCCCTCGAAACCGGCGTCACCATCGACACCAACCAACAGTTCGTTTCCGGCGGCGCCATCTTGCTGGGCGCATCCCCCCTCTTCGCCCACACTGACGGGCTCGACCTCCTCCTCGATGCCAGCGGCCAAAAGGGGCCCGCCGGCGATATCCAGTTCGGCCCCGTGGGCAACAACGGCGGTCAGGCAAGCTTCCTGCGTTCTTTCCAGGCCCTGGCCCTGGGTGTTCCCTCCGGCATCATCCAGATCAACGGCGGGGAAATCTCCGTGGCGGGCTCCGGCGGCCCGGGTGTCCGGATCGATGGCCGCGCGGTGGCCACCACCCACCTGGCAATCACCTCCCGCGGCGGCCCGGTCGCCTTGGCCAATTCCACCGGTTCCCTGTCCAGCGATGGCAACCCGTGGAACCTGTCGATCGACTCGTCTTCCACGGGTCCGGGCGGGGCCATCGTGTTGGGCCTGATGGACGCCTTCGGCGGCGGCAACATCGCCTCGGTCACGCTCGATACCTCCGGTTCCTCCGCCGGTTCCCTCACGCTGACGCGCGACCTGCTGCTCGAAGGCGGCTTCACCCTGCGCAACCCGGCACAGGTGCTGATATCCGGCCCCGTCACGCTCGATACCAACCAGTCCCTCGCCAACGGCGGCCCGGTTTATCTGGGTTCTACCAACCTCGGCGCCGCCTCAACCATCAGCGGTGCCAACCCCTCCGCCGCCCTCACCATCAACACCGCCGCTTCTGGCGTCGCCGGCAATGTTGCTCTCGGCGCTGTCAACGCCACGGGCGGCTCTCCACTCGCGGCCCTGGCCATCAATGCCGGCGTAGGCTCCTCCACCGTGGGCACCGTTCGCCTCAATGGGGATGTCTCTGTCGCTGGCCCGGTCACCCTGGACGGCCGCGTGCAACTGCCCGCCTCCACCACCATCGCCAGCAACTTGGGCACCCAACCCGGCGCCATCAGCCTCGTTGCCAACGCCGGTGGCCTCTCCGCCCTTGCGGGCGGCCTCGGCCTCACGCTCGACACCCGGTCCGCCACCACCGCCGGTGCATCGGTCACTCTGGGACTCATCGACAACCAGGCCGGCTCATTCCTCCAGCGCCTGGCGGTCAACACCGCCGGCCTGGCATCTGCTGGCGCCCTAGCGCTCCGTGGCAACATCAGCCTCGATGGCGCCACAGCCCCAGCCAGCCTCGCCTACGATGCCGGCAACCTTCCCAGTGCCATGGTTTCCGTCGATGGCCAAATCACTGTCGACACCGCCGCCAGCCATCCCGTTGGCGGGTCGGTCTATCTCGGCCGGGCCGATGCCTCAGCGGCCGCCCCGGTGTCCGCCCTCTCCTCGGGCTCCACGCTGTCCATCCGCACCGATGGGACCGACACCGCAGGCTCCATTGCGCTGGGCGCGGCCGACAATTCCGCCGGCCTCTATCTCGAATCGCTGCTGCTCGATGCCCAGGGCAAATCCAAAACCGCCGGCCAGGTGCGGGTGAATGCCTCCAGCCTGGTGGTCAACGCCGATTCCGATGCCAGCCTCGCCATCCGAGGCGACCTGGCACCCACGCGCGATCTCACCCTGCAGGGGTGGAAAAACAGCGCCTCGGCCGGCTCCATCACCGTGGTCGGCTCCATCTCCCCGCTGGTCCCGGGTGTCGATCTGGTGCTCAACGCCTCCATCGCCGCGCCCAACCAAGAGGGCGGCACACTCACCCTGAATGTCCTCTCCCAGCCGGCCAACCCGCTGCAAAGCATCACCCTCAACACCCGCGGCACCTCTGGCGCCGGTTCCGTCTTCCTCGCCGGCAAGGTCAACCTCCGCGCCGACACCACCGATCCCACCTTCATCCTCGACAACAACGGGCAAGACACCCAAGTGGTCCTCACCGGCTCCTTCGCCCTCGATGCCGACGGCACCCTGCAGCCCGCCAGCCGTGAAACCAACCCCCAGTTCCTGCTCGGCTCCTCCTCCCCCGCCGCGGCCGATGCCGCCGTGACCGCCTCGGTTCCTGGTGCCAGCCTCTCCTTCACCAGCACCAAACCCTCCACCATCGCCCTGGGCTCCGTGGAGGATAGCGGTGGCGCCTTCCTCGCCGGGCTCAACCTCAACGCCGGCCCGGCCAACCCGTCCACTATCTCTTCCGCCATCCACCTCAATGGCGGCATCGTCTCCACCCGGGGCGACATCCAGCTCCGCGCCGACAACCTCATCCTCGCCCGCGAGACCGTCCTCAGCACCACCAACGGGGGGACCGACTCGGGCAATGTCGTCCTCGATGCCCTCATCAGCGGCGCTACCACCGGTATCAATCTGGCCATCGACACCAGCACCACCGCCAAGGGCGACACCGGCGGCACCGTCTTCATCCGCTCCATCAACGGCCTGGCCGATCTGACCCTCACCACCAGCGGCCCGCTGCCGGGCACCGATGGCCTCGTCACCTTCGCCGGCGACATCACCCTGCCCGGCGGCAATCTCGTGGTGACCAATCCAGCCCCGGTCGACATCGATGGCCCGGTCACCATCCGCACAGCAGCCGCGGGCGGCAAATCCGCCGGCTCCGTGCTGCTGGGTGACTCGGCGGATCCGTTGCTGGCAACATCCGCAATCCGCGCCGCATCCTCGGGCGGCGCCCTCACCATCATCACCAGCGCCATCCAGGGCAAGGCCGGCACCATCGCCCTCGGCGAGGTGGGTGCCGTCGGCCTGCCCACCCTCTCGGCATTGCGCCTTTCAGCCGTCGGCAAAGATGGTGATAGTGTCGGCTCCATCCACCTGGGAGGCGACATCCGCGTCGCCGGCCCCGTCTCCGCGCAAGGCAAGCTGTTGCTGCCCGCGGCCACCACCATTGACACCACCGGCACCCAGGGTGGCGAGGTCCGCCTCGCCGATGAGGCAGGCGCGGTTGCCCCCGCCGATGGTGCCAATGGCGTCGATCTCACCGTCCAAACCGGCGGCACCCAATCCTCCGGGTCCATCTGGCTCGGCCATGTGGGCGAGAATTCCGGCACCTTCCTCAATGACCTCTGGCTGGATGCCGGCACCGGCGCCCAGTCCGGCTCGCTGCACCTCCTCGGCGGCATCGCCCTGGCCGAAAATTCCGGCGACAATGCCTCGTTCACCTTCGCCACCCCCGCCGGCAAAGTCTGGGTCCACAGCCAGCAGGCAGCAGGTCAGGGCGTCCTCGAAGTCTCCACCGCCGCCGGTGGCTCCGCCGGCTCGGGTGACATCCTCCTGGGCGGCACCTCCCTCGAAACCGCCACCGCCACGCTGTTGTCCGCCAATGGCAACGACCGCCTGGGCCTGCTCACCGCCGCCGGCACCTCCTCGGGCAACATCGGCTTCGGCCAGGTGGTTCCAAACGGCGCCAACCTCCTCGCCAGCCTGTCCGCCAACGCGTTGATCACCAACACCGCCACCGGTGAACTCACCCCAAACCCCGGCACCATCCGGCTGAACGGATCCCGCATCGAAACCAGCGGCCCCTCCGCCAACTCCGGTGTCTCCCTCGCCGGCAACCTGCTCCTCACCGCCGCCACACGCATCGATACCAACGCCAGCAGCGCCGATGCCGGCGGCTCCGTCCAGTTCACCGGCACCATCGCCGGCACCGTCCCGGGCATCGACCTGGCCATCGACACCTCAGTCCCCACCACGGGCGGCGCCATCACGCTCTCCACCATCGTCGGGCTCCGGCAGGTCATCACCTCCAGCGGCGGATCGGCCCCCGGCCAAACTACCCTCCAGGGCGACATCCTGCTCGAGCCCGCTGGCGGCACCAGCCCCCTGCTGCAGGTCAACGACAGCGCCGGCATCGTCATCGACCCGGTCGCCGGCGCCGCCACCCTGTCCATCCTCACCAACGGTGGCGATGTCCGGCTGCGGGGCAACTCACTCAGCGCCCGTTCCGCTGGCCAGAGCCTGTTCGTCAACACCAACCTCGCCAATCAACCTGCCGGCGCCGCCGGCGCCGCCGGCGCGGTGCTGCTGCCCACCGTGGGCAACGGTGGCGGATCCTACCTCGCCGGCCTCTCCATCGATGCGGGCAACGACTCCGACCAAACCGGCACCGTCACCCTTTCGGGCGACATCGTGGTTGTTGGCCCGGTCACGCTGGATGGCACCATCGCCCTCCAGGGCACCAGGACCATCACCACCCAAGGCGAGTCCAGCCTGGTGCGTTTGGCCACCGGTTCCGGCAGCGTCAGCGCCACCACCCCGGGCCAATCCCTGGCGCTGCTGTCCTCCGGCGGCACCGTCGAGCTCGGCCTGTTCGACCGGTCCGCCGGCAATTGGATCAACCAGTTGCGGGTCGATACCCGGGGCGCCTCCGCCAACGGCCCACTGGTCCTGCGCGATGACCTCACCCTGGAATCGCTGGCAACCTCCCGGGCCAGCCTCATCCTCCAATCCAACAACGGCCCCCTGGTGGTCGCAGGTGGCGATGTCACTATCCATCTGCAAGGTGACCCCGCCACCGCGCTCCCCGGCCAGGTTTTCCTGGGTGGCGACACCACCGCCGCATCCGGATCCATCCAGGGTCAGGGTGCCGGCAACACGCTCACCATCGCTGGCACCGTTTCCTCCACCATCGCCTTCGGCACCGTGGGCAACGGCGCCGGCGGCTCCTCCGACAATTTCCTCGCGGCGCTGGATGTCTCCACCAACGGTGGCACCCTGTTCGCCAACACCGGCGCCATCAGCACCGATGGCGCGCAGGATGGCGGCGTCCGGCTCGAGGGCAACATCTCCTTCAAGCCCGCCGAAGGCTCCACCCTCACCATCGACACCGACCAAAGCGGCATCAACCCCGCCGGCGATATCGAGCTGGTCGGCTTCGTGAACTCCGGTTTTGGCCTGGTCGGCTCGCTGGCTCTCGACACCCGCTCCTCCGGCAGCTTCGATTCAGGCGACCTGCTCGCTTCCGCCGCCTCCATCACCCTCGGCGGCGATCTCACCGCCCGCACCTCCAGCCAGGCCACCAGCGGCGATATCACGCTGGGCAGAACCACCGTTGCCGGCACCACCCGTCTCGATGCCGGCACCGGCACCGTCCTGGCCACCCACGCCGCCAACGATTTCACCGGGCCGGTCCATATCACCACCTCGGGTGACCTCTCCCTCCGGGATGCCAACCGCCTCACACTGGGTGACATCCGCCTCGGTGCCGAGACCGCCACCCTGCGGGCCGGCGAGATCCTCCAGGCCGATGGCTCCGTCTTCACCCAGGAACCCGAAGCCCAACTCACCCAGTTGCTGGCCGATACCGGCCCCATCTCGCTGCCCGGCGAGGGCAATGTCCTCACCGGCCCGCTGAACCTGGTCTCCGGTGGCAACGGTTCCATTCAGATCGCCAACGCCGTGCCGCTGGTGATCGCCGCCATCACCATGCCCGAAAACCAGCCCGGCACCCTGTCGCTCGATGCCACCGGCGGCATCAGCCAAACCACCGTCCCCGGCCTCGCCGCCTCCGGCATCTCCACCGGCACCGGCGCCATCACCCTCGATGCCGGCGCGGGCGCCATCGCGCTAGCCTCCGCCGCCAACCGGTTCCGTGGAGAACTCTCCGCCGCCAACACCGGCGTCAGCCCCATCGAGATCCGCTCCGCCGTCGGCCTGCTGCTCGACACCCTGTCCATGACCCCCACCGCCGCGGGCACCCTCAAGCTCACAGCCCCCGGCATCAGCCAAACCGCCAATGGCACCATCACCACCGGCACCGGTGCCATCGAAATCCTGCCCGGCACCGGCGACCTGCTGCTGGCAAATGCCAAAGCCAACGCCTTCAATGGCCCCGTCACGCTCACCGCCACCGGCGCCGTGGCCAACCTCACCTCCAAGGTGGGCCTCACCCTCGCGTCTTCCACCATCGGTTCCGCCAACACGGCCACCTCCGCCGCGTTCATCGCCGAGGGTGGCGACATCTCCGATGCCGAATCGCTGAACCTCTTCGGCCCGGCCGCCTTCACCACGCAAAAATCCGGCGCCACCATCACCCTCGATCAGTTGAACACGCCGGCCCCCGTCACGCTCTCCACCACCGGCGCCGGCGCCAATGCCACGCTCGCCAACGCCGGCCCGCTGGCCTTCCAGGGCACGGTGGGCGGGCGCGTCTCCGCCACCGCCAACACCGGGGGCATCACCGATTCCGGCCCCATCACCTTCGGCGGCGGCATGACGCTCCGCGCCCCCGGCACCTCGCTGCTCGATAACGACCTCGCTTCCTCCGGCTCCGGCGGCCTCACCTTCCAGGGCTCCGGCTCCCTCACCATCGCCGGCACCGGCACCTACACCGGCAGCACCGTCGTCAACGATGGCAAGCTGGTGGTCAACGGCTCCATCGCCAACAGCCTGGTGGTGGTCAACAGCGGCACGCTGATGGGCACCGGCACCGTCGGCTCCGTCTCCAGCCTCGGCGATGTGCGCCCCGGCAACAGCCCGGGTATCCTCACCTCCACCGGCGTCTTCACCCTCATCCAGCCCGCCAGGCTCGGCATCGAGATCAACGGCGCACAGCCCGGCACCGGCTACGACCAGGTCGTCGCCACGCAGGGTGTCATCCTCAACACCCCCACGCTCGACCTGAAGGTCGACCCCGCGTTCGACCCTGCCTCCGTCACCCAGTTCGTGCTGGTGAACAACCTCGCCCGCGGCAAGGTGCAAGGCACCTTCGCCGGCCTGCCCGAAGGCACGCTGGTCCCGGTCAACGGCGTCAACTTCGTCCTCAGCTACCGCGGCGGCACCGGCAACGATGTCACCCTGTCCCGTTTCTCGGCCACGCCCATCCTCGTCGGCTCCGGCTCCGCCTGGAGCGACCCATCCGCCACCGGCTCGGCCGCGCAGCCCACCGCCACCGTCGCGGTGGTCAAGCCCGGCGAGTCGGCCCCCGTCTACCTGCAGCCGTTCGGCCCCGGCAAGAACAGCGGCGTCACCGTCGCCAACGGTATCGACCCAGCCACGGCCAACCGCCTCATGCTGGCCGGCGCCGGTCCCGGCGGCGGCTCCGCCGTCAAGCTGATCGACATCACCCGAAACACCACGCTCCTCAGCCTCGAGGCGTTCCCCGGCTTCCAGGGCGGCGTCTATGTCGCCCTGGCCGATGTGAACAGCGACAACAGCCTCGATGTCATCGTCGGCGCCGGCCAGGGCGGCGAGCCCTCGGTGGCCGTCTTCAACGGCAAGACCGGCGAGGTGATCACCCGGTTCTTCGCCTACGCCCCCGGCTTCCGCGGCGGCGTCCGCGTCGCCGCCGCCGACACCAACAACGATGGCCGCATCGACATCGTCACCGGCTCGGGCGTCGGCGCCCGCGGCACGCTGAACATCTTCGACGGGGCCGACAGCTTCAAGCTGAAGAGCGCCGTCTTCACGCTCGAAGACTCGTTCCAGGGCGGCGTCTATGTCGGCTCGGGCGACCTGAACAACGATGGCCGCGCCGAGGTCATCGTCGGCGCCGGCCAGGGCACCACCCCCACCGTCGTCGTCTACCAGGGCGGCACCGACCTCAAGCGCGTCGTCACCACCTTCAACGCATACGATCCCGCCTACCGCGGCGGCGTCCGGGTCGGCACCTCGCAACAGGCCGCCAGCTCCGCCACCAACATCACCACCGGCTCAAGCGCCGGCGCCCCCGTCGACATCCGCGTCTTCGACGGCCAGAACTTCAACCTGCTCGACGCCATCTTCGATGTCCTCCCCGAAGTCAAAGACGGCGTCTACGTGGGGTGACGGGTAAATGCAGGCGCATCTCGCATTCCTTTCCAAATTTGACAGGGTGACGCCACCTCACCCAAAATGAATGCAGGAACCTATTCGATTGCCCCAAACAAATCGGTAATCCCAATGACAAAAGACGCCGCTGAAATCCTGGGCATGGCTTTGGCACTGCCGGAAAAAGACCGGGCCCAGATGGCGGAATTGCTCACGGCCTCACTCTGCCCGGAAATCTCCAACCTCCACCCATCCTGGGGCCCGGAAGTCCGGCGGCGTGCCGTAGAAATTCAAGAAGGCAAGACTTCGCCCATCCCTTGGTCCAAGGTCTGTGAGGAAATTTCTACCCAACTGGGTTCGGTGGCAGATTGATGCTATAGGTCTTTTTTCACCCGGAAGCACTCGCTGAATACCATCAGGCGGTTGCTTGGTATCTCCAAAGAAACAAAAGAGCCGCCGAACTGTTTTCCGTCGAAGTCCGTCGGGTGGTCCTTCAAATTTCCACCCAGCCCGACCGCTACCCATTTTTTGAAGAAAAAATCCGCGAAGCACCCCTGATCCGTTTTCCTTTCTCTGTCCTCTATTCAGATAACGCCTTGACCAATTCAATTACGGTACTCGCGGTCGCACATTCCAGCAGGGAAGTAGGTTATTGGCTAGACCGCACCTGACACCCCTGCCAGGAATTGCATCTCCCCGAAGTCAAGGACGGCTTCTATGCGGCAAAAGCGGCTGGCCGCTTTTCCCACCAAATACCAAAACCCATACCCAACCACCCGCCAACCCACCTCCAGGCGTGCCGTGCGCGGAAGTTCACGGGTTCAGTCTCAATCAGTCAACAAAAAGCCAGCCAGAAAGACTGCCCGCCCAGGTCCACTGCCCGTGGGAGGAAACGAACTGTCCGCACCAGAACCCGTGCACTCCCGCGCACGGCTCGCCAAACATCAAAAACCCCTGGCATCGCCATCCTCTGTGTTCTTCAATCTGCACCAACGGGCGATCACCTAATCGCAAAATCCAAAACCAACCAACCCGCTGCTCACATCCCCTTTTCTTTCCCATCAACCGCTTTTTCCGGCACCTTGCCAGGAGGAGTCTCCTTCGGCTTCCCAGACTCTTTGCCCCCGTCTTTCGGCTTCTCTAAGGTCAAATCCGGCTGGCCCATCGGCTCGCCTTTTTGCGCATGAATTTCCAATTTCTTCGCCAGTTTTTCGCCCTGCCACTCTTCCTCAAACCATTTTTCCGCAACTTTTTTGAAGACAAAAACATCATTTTTTCCAGCTTGGCCAAGGCCATCAATCGAATCAGCCATCGTCAACTGAAGCTGGGCACCCTTGTATTGGTAATTCAAAAACTCAATCCCGGATTTTCCAGAATCAGGTATTTTTCCAGCCTCGATAGGCCCTTTCCCACCTGGGCTCCAAGCATGGAAATACCAAGTGGTGCTTGGAAAACGAATTTTGGGATTATTTGCTGCCCTATCCCCAGTGCTTAGCCTGGGAGTCTGGAAATAAAGGATAAGACCATTCCCATCGCTAGTAAGCACAAACCTTTTGGGATCCAGTTTGGAATAGCTCAAGCTGGCTTCCCTGCAAAATTGTGCGCTTTCACAAAACCAAACCCCTTTCAGCAAGGGAAAGCTGACCCAGTCCTCCGAAGAGCAAAAAAACTTCTTGCCAAAAACGGTCTGGGTGACATCCACTTCTTCCGGAAAACGCTTGGAAAATGCTTTGAATTCGTAGTAATCCTGCCCCTTGGCTGGTCCCAATTTGGGGTCGCTTTCAGAAAAAGCAATCAACATTTTTTCATCATCTAATTGATAGGTGCAAAAAATTGGACTATGCTTTTTTCTGATGGCATTGGGTTTCTCGGTGTAACCATGCACCATAAATGTTTTCTCTTTTCCGCCAGGCACCATCCTGATTTGGCCCGACCCAAGCTCAAGCTCAGGCTGATTGAAATTCCGCCCCATGCGAATGACGATGGACTCCCCATAACAAACCATCGCAATCCCCTGGCCCTTGTCCTTGCTTTTGAATTCCACTCCATTCAGATAGGCCTTGGTGGCAACCCAAGTGCCCGATATTTGGGGGACAGGCGTGTACTTGGGCTTTTTCCATTCGGGAACAGGCACCTCCTCACCCAGCGCTTTTTTCAATTCCTCCGCAAAAATTCCATTACTGGCAGCCGCACTCCCAATCAATGCACCCATTCCCGGCGGCCCACTCATCCCCATGCCCGGCATACCTGCACCTGGGCCTGCCATCCCTCCCGGCGGCCCGCCCATTCCCGGCATACCGCCCACACCCATACCGCTTTCCGCTACCGGACCAGCTTTCCACTCCTTGGATCCTTTCTTCTGTTTAACCCACTCCGCTGCCAATTTTTCGGCTTTGGCCCTCTCTTGTTCCGCAAATTCAGGCAACCTGACCTGCGTTCCAGAATTTCTCACGGTGAAAATGCCAAGGAAAACCAGAAAGGTCACACCAACCAAAACCACCAAGCTCACCAGCGTCTTCACCACCACCCGGCTGACCCGTTCGCCCCAGCTCAGACACCCAAAAAACAGCGCCAGGCAGGCCGCAACGCCGCCAAACGCCAGCGCCCATTCGTCCCGCGTGGTCATAGCCAGAAGCGGCGGGGTCAAAAACACCGCCAAAAACAGACCCAGCGCTATCAGCGAGAACAACCGCTTGTCATTCGGATGGCCCATCTCCGTTTCCTCCGCCCGGGTCAATCGTTCCGGCAACCCTTCCGCCTGCGGGTTGCGCACATGTTTCAGGCATTGCTCCAGCGTTTCCGCCACCTGCCGGGCGCTCTCCGGCCGGTCTTCCGCCCGGGCTTGATGCAGCCAGCTCACCAGCCGCTCCACCCATTCCGGCGCGTCCGCCACCACCGTCCGCAACCGTGGCATCGGCTCGGTGCCGATCACCCGGATCGTCTCGCTGCCCAGTTCCCGGTTCACCGGCGGCTGCCCCGCCAGCATCGCGAACAGCAGACTCCCCAGGCTGAACAGGTCGCTGCGAAAATCCACCGGTTCCCCACGCGCCTGCTCGGGTGACATGTAGTGCGGCGTGCCCGCCAGCACCCCGCTGCTGGTTAGCGACGCGTCATCTGCCGCCCGGGCCAGACCAAAATCGGTGATGATCGCCCGCTCCGTCCCCTTGGCCAGCAACACATTCGCCGGCTTCACATCGCGGTGGATCAGCCCCTGCGCGTGCGCCGCCTCCAGTCCCCCGGCCACCTGCAGTCCGATCGATAGCGCCGATTCCAGATCCAGCTTCCCGTCCCGGTCCAGGCGCTGCTGCAGCGACGGGTCAGGCAGGTACGGCATCACCAGATACGGCAGCTCATGGTGTTCCGAGACCTGGTAGATCGCGATCACATGGTCATGGATCACCGCCGCCGCCGCCCGCGCTTCCCGGGCGAACCGCCGCCGCGCCGTGGCGGAAGACGCCAGATGCGGCGCCAGAATCTTGATCGCCACATGCCGGTCCAGGGCCGGGTCCCGCGCCTTCAGCACCATCCCCATCCCGCCCGAGCCGATCACCTCGGTCACCTCGAACGGTCCAATCTTCCCCACCACGCTCGGGTCATCGCTCGGCCCCAGCAACCGCAGCAGCGAGAATGACAGCCCGCCCCGGGCCTCGCCACCCTCTTCCGGAGCCGGCTGTTCCTTCAGCGCCCGCCGCACCCGGGCCCAGTCGATCTCCGGCGCCGCCGCACCCTCCAGCCGGGCCCGGCAATCGGCGCATTGTTCCAAATGTCGGCAAAGCTCCTCGGGCACCGGCTGGTCGGCCGACCCCTGCGCCAACAACTCCACCTGTTCCACCGGGCAATCACCCGGCGGCGTCTGCGGGGATATCATGCCGTCTCCTCCCCTTCCCGTGGCCCGGTTCCCGGCCTGTCCGCTTCGGTTTGAAATTCCCGCTGTTCCATTTCCAGCGCCACCGCGCGCAGCGCCTTCATCACCCGGCTGCGAGCCGTGTAGGCCGCCCCCGGAGATTTGCCCAGCTCCCGCGCCACCGCTTCCACCGGCTCCCCCTCCACCGTGGTGCGGTGGAACAGTTGCCACACCTCCGGGCTGAAGCGCGGTTCCACCACCCGGGCCGCCGCGCGGTAGATCTGGTCCAGCCGTTCCATCTCCCAGGCCCGGTCCAAGTCCTCGTCGGGCGCGGGCAAGGCGTTCAGGTAATCCCACACGCTCGACCGGCCCGAGCCCCGGTGCTTCAGTTCCCGCTGCAGCACATTCAGCGTGGCGTTGCGGGTGACGGTGGCCAGCCATTTGCGGAACCGTCCGGGCTCCGCATGCCCCGGCCAGTCATCCGCCGCCCGGGCCACGGCCCATAGCACATGCTGGCAAATGTCCTGCGCGTCCGCCGCCTGCACCCCCCGCCCCGCCACAAACCGCGTGATCACCGGCTCATACAGCCGCGTGAACTCGCTCCACGCCTGCATGTCCGCCGGATCACGCAGGCGCGCCAACAGCGTGTCGCGTGTTTCCGGCCAGCCCTGCATGCGAAGCTCTCCTGCAGATACAACACGCCAAAGCCAAAAACCTTACACGTTTTTTCCACCCGACCCCCAACCCCCATCATCCCTCATAACCCCAGCCCCGAACACACCCGCTTGTGCCTTGGCAAGCCCCCGTCGCCAGACGGTGGGTGTCTGCCTCACACGCAGCACCTTGAAAGCCTCGCCTGCAACCAGCCCGCTTCCCGCCAGCGCCAATCATCCCCCAACTTGCGCTGGGGGCTAGCCTAATCTCTCCCCCAATCTTCCGAGCCGGCATTGGCAAATGCCGGGCGCCCACAAACCGCCAAAAACCAACTCCCCAATCAACCCCCATCCAACCCGCCTCCCGTCCGGCGCTGACAAAACCCAACACCAACCACAGCACCTGAACCAGTTTTCTTATTTTCTCCTCAGGGGTACCGTGCGCGGAAGTGCACGGGTTCAGCCTCCCCACGGTCACTCACCCGGCCCAGTCAGCACCAGCCCCAGGTCAAAACCCGCAAGCGCAAGACACCCACAAAACTTCCTAGTCTCCCGCCCGCACCAGAACCCGTGCACTCCCGCCCACAACCCGCCAAAACCCCGCACCCCCATCAACTACCAGCCAACCCGCCTCCCGGCGAACCGGGTGCGGCAGCGCCCGGGCCGCTGCCTCCCACGCAGAACCTCAACCGCTCTGCCCCGGCGAATAGCCCGGCACCATCTAGCCCCTACACCCAAAATTGCAGGCCCCTTGGGCCTCTGGCGCTACTGCCTGAACCTGTTCCCTGACATCGCTGGCAAGGTCCAGCACTGGAACACCAACGATGGAGACGGGCTCGATGCCGAGGATGCCATGGCCCTCTCGCGCCTGCTCGAGGAGACACTGGAGGATGGCACGGCCAGGGACTACCAACGGGGCTTCGCCGAATACCTGGCCAATATCCCGGACACGAATTGCTACAGATGCAACGGCGATGGCCAGGTCCGTGGCTTCGTGGAATTGACCCACCCAGCCCAGGCCGATGATCCCGAATCGGGTCAGGAAACATGGCAGCGGCTTGGGGAAAACCCGTTGGGTTATCGAGCGAACTTTGTCATGGTTCCACCAGTTGCAAAGACTTCAAATCCGGTGGGAGAGAAGGGCTGCTATCCACAAAGCCTTCATGCTGCTAGCCGGTTCCTTGATTTGTCTCAATTGTGCTAATATGAAGTTGTTTTAGGGGCTCTTAATCAGATCAGAACTGTTGGTGGAATTGGTCCAATTGTTCCAATTAATGGAGTAAAACCATAATGGCAATCAGAATTACCCCGATGACAAAGTCAGAGCTTAAACGCTATGTTGATTCGTATAAAACATATTTTTGCAATTGGACTCAAGTAAGGAGCGAAGGATTCTTAAGGTTTTCTGGTCCAATTGCCCAACAAGTTTGGTTTGAAAACCTTAGGTCAGGGGCCTATCGCCCAGCTTCCGCGATATCAATCCTGGTTGCCCGAAATTCGGTAATGTTGCATAGATTTCTCGATGTTCGCAATCGTCAAGTGCTTCCGCGAGAGCATGAAGGAAAATTCAAGGAGATATGCAAAGCCATGGAGGAACAGTTTGTTCCCCCAATTAGCTTACCGTTGAATCCTATTGAGGTACTGAAAACCTGCGAGGAAAATGCCAGGGAGTCCATCCAGGATGCGCACGCCCTGTCGGCCTTCCATGCCTACTTTGGCAATTTGGATTCCGCCAGAAAATGGATGGATGCGATCAAACGAATGACAAACGGGCGCGACAACCTGCAAGACTGGGAAATATCCTGCCTGCAAGATGTGAAACAGTTGGAACAGGCTATCCAACAGGGAAATGTTCGGGAATTCCTGGAAGAAATTCGCTGCGCCGAAGAATCCCGTTTGATGGGACCCTAACCCCTTGCTCACTTTTTACATTGGATAAAACCAAGGGTTGAAAAATCTAAAATCCACAGGCTTAAAATTTCATAAAAAATCAAAAAACCTCAAAAACTCTTCTAAAAGCAAAAAAGGGACATTCTAGAATGACATGAAGTTAAACCATAAGTTTTTCACTGCGTAAAGGTTGCGGTTTTTGCTATTTGGTATTTCGGAAATCCTTGATTTCCCATCAGACTGGTGCTGTTCACGGCACCATTCCTCCAGGAGGCCAAGGATGGACCTCACTATCACCGCAGCAATTGACCAGATCAAGGCTGATGTCGCGCACTGCCTGACTCCTGGCGCCATAAAGTTCGCCTATCGTAAAGTCGGCCATACTTGGCGGGAATGGTCCCTGTTACCGCAATGAACCGCCAAAGAACAGGACCAACTCCCAATCCTTCCGGTTACCATGCAAGAAAAGGTGACAGGACAATGGAAATTACGAAACGGCCGAGTGAGTTTGGTGGTGTCTGTCAAGTTGCGCACATTTGTTTTGTGACCCCGTGAAGTCAGGGTCGTTCTGAATGATCAGGGCCTATCCTGCCCGACCACCTCAAGAGCCTCCTTTTTTGGGGCCCCAAGATTGTCCAAATCTAGGTATCGCCTCGATCCCCACTGGGTTGCCGCGACATGCCTCAGCCTGGCGGATACCAGCATCAAGGCGGTCCGCAAAGCATTGGCCAGCAAAAACATTAAACCTGGTGTGCCATCCTCAACCAACACCATCCAAGTAGCCAAGCCTGGTTCAACAGGTCCAAGGAGTCAGGGGGCGAACCCCCTGGGAGGGGGGAGACCTCTTGCCCCCTTGCCCTGTTGGCTAAGAGATCAAGAGTGCAGAGGGCAACGCTTACCCTATGGTATTTGTCCCCTTAGACCCCTGCCCACTGCCCCTTTGGCTACTTAATCCACCAAATTAACGCGTCATAATCCCTTGATGGCCCCATAACCATTGGGCCCTCGGCCACCGGCACTTTCGCTGGTGGCTTTTTTATTTCCAAGGGAGATTCCGACCGTGTCGCACACAGTCACCATAAAGACCAAGATCACTGACCTGACTGCCATTCAGTCTGCCTGTACCCGCCTGAAGTTGCCCCAACCCACCCAAGGCGAAGTCCGGCTTTTCGACCGTGTCGCTTCCGGCATCGGTGTCCAGTTACCGGTAAAAAACTACCCCGCCACCAGACCCCCAACCCAGTAGGGGTTGTGCCCTTAGCCCAGGGCATCGCCCTGGGTTCTGATTCCCGGCGGTCCCAAACCCAGGCAAACCTCCCATGTCACGGCGCCGCTGTTCTCCCAAGCGGTTTCGCCTTTCCTTCGTGCACTTCCTGTCTTCGTGGTAAACCTCCGGCCTTCCGTCAGCAAACGCGCCCGGCACCTCCCGGTGACCGGCTCACAAAGACACAAAAAGGCACAAATAATCCCTCCCGCCGCGGGAGGGTGTGGGTGGGCGCCATTTCAACCCTGTAGGGGTTGTATTCCTTAGCCTGTGGCAAGGTGAGTTCAACGAACCGCCGCCCCAGGTTCAGGGCCCCACACCCCCAGACGGCGCATGGGAACAGACTATCTTCCGCAGAGCCGGGCCAGTCTCCCCTCAGCGCTAGAACCCGTGCACTCCCGCGCACGGCTCGCCTAAAACAAAACCCGGAATCCTTTTCTCTCCTACCGGTCGAACTCCTGTTTTCCGTCAGCACCAGCAGTCCGGGCGCTCCCGCACCCGGCTCACAAAGGCAAAAAAACCTTCGCGCCCTTCGCGTCTTCGTGGCGAAAAAAATCCTCAAATCTCAGCCACTACGCTCCAACGCACAAAAATTTCCAAGCAACATTTTTCCAAAATTTTCCCCAACTGCTCTCTGAACAACGCCACCTGTGCGTCAACAATCCAAAGATGTGGAAAGGGAATGTCGCCAGACGCCAATGGCATAGGCCTCCATTGCTTGCCTCGCGCCACCTGCCCCGATCCACGGCGGCCCGTGCCGGTTGGAACCATTCAACTGTGCCGGTGTCTGATAGCCCTGCCGGATCCGTCGCCACAGTGGCGCCAGACCGTCGGCCCGGCTCAACCCAGCGGAGGCAGCTCTGATGTTCCCCAAGGCTCTCAGCGCCCTCCGCCCAACCGCGCGCCAACGGCGGGAGTCTGGCGCCAAGGGGTGCGACCATTCCGGAACCTTCCGACCCCGGAACCGCACTCTGGATTATGTTGTGTTTCCCCAGGCGATCCGGCGACACCCGGATCTCTGGCACGCAGGTGGCGCACCGCCCTCAAGGCGGCCTTCCGGTTGGGGCCCTCTGCCCAACCACCCCCTGGTCCGCTCTATGTCACATCGGATCGCGATGCCCCGGCCGCACGCCCCGGCCCATCGCGGCACAGACCCGCCAGGGGTCTCCCAAACAAGTCTTCCCTCTCCATGCATA